>OLHJ01000050.1_pt1 | contig 48549 bp, 45 predicted proteins | sample 1609491 | NCBI WGS metagenome assembly OLHJ01 (sample SAMN05416861, study PRJEB24817) | seawater metagenome | isolation source: Sea water | place: Canada:Atlantic | collected 2013-11
CGAGATGCTCAGGAGTCTCGTGGGCTCGGAGATGTGTATAAGAGACAGCATAATTATAATCACGCATATCACCCAAAAGCCTAACAAATGAACGTTCATTGAACTTTACAAATTCCTTACTTAACCGAACCAAATTATGCTTTTCAGTATCAATGGTATGATTAATAAATACGTCACCAGGTATCCCCAAAATATGTTCTTCAACTAGAGTTTCATTGTGGATGAGGTAGTTAATTTTATTTGGAGAAAGAATATGCTCTAACTCCAACCCATATACTCTTGAAGCATCCGCCTTTTTAATGTAGTAGTAATCGTAATTATCGTTAACAAGGTTAATAATTTTGATTCGAAATGGATTGGAGTTTCCAAATAAACAGTAATCTATTCGGTCTACAGATAGATGGTCAATTGCCTCTCGGTTTCCTCCAGATGCCAGGATGACATAGGTTTCTAGTAGGCCATTGAAAACCTCAATATTGTCTTGAGGACCATAACTAACAGAGTGCCAAAGGGTGTCGTTTCCCTCTGGGTCTAATAATGGGAATGAATTTTGAAATCGCGTTAGGTCTTCATATTCTAAGGGGAGCTTCTCTTCTCTATGAAATTCTTGTAAATACCTTCTAAGGTCCTCTTTTACAGGATATTTTGGTTTCTTTTTTGAAATAACATTATGATTACTCATACCCTAATTTATTCTAGGCCGGAAGGTACAATTTGTATTGGGTACAGGTGTTATTCTGAAACGATTTCCTTTTTAATAGCTATTTCAAAAGTGGCTTCGGTTCCCACCAATATTTCTTTGTTGAAGGTGAGGTGAGCCCCAATTTTCCTCGCAAAATCTTTTGAAAATGTTAGTCCAATACCAGCGCCCTTTTCACCAAAGCTACCTGTTTTAGGCTTTACACGATTGCCGCTTTCAATTTCGTTTAGAATTTGTGTTGGAATTCCAGGGCCTTGGTCAATAATCATAACTCTAAATTCCCCATTTTCTTCACGTGCATCTACTCTAATTTCAGAGTGGGTGGGACTAAACTTAATGGCGTTACTTAACAGGTTCCTTAATATAATTTGATATAAACTTTCATTGGTATACAAGTCAATAGCTGCTATATCTGCGTAAATTTCAATTTCCTTTTCATCTGCAAGCCCTTTTACCTGTTGAATGATTTGATTAATAACGAAAAAGGAGTCAAACGTTTCTTTTTTAATTTCATCACTGCTAAATTGATTAGTAGCCCACTTGAGAAGGTTATCTAGTATGAGTAGGCCGTTTTTTGCACTTGCCATAATGGTTTTATCCATTTCTCTCACTTCATCGGGACTGAAGTTAATACCAGAATTTTTGGCGTGTTGAAAGGTGATCACCTGCGCTAAAGGAGAACGCATATCATGGCTAATTACCGAAAGAATTTGGTTTTTAAAATCATTAATTTTCTCCAATTCTTCGGCCTTAATTGCAGTAGCTATTGTTTTTTCATTTTTAAGCCTGCTACTCTTCATGGCGTAGAATAGACCCACTCCAAGAGCTAATAACAACACAAATATTGAGGTAATTAAAATCTCTTGGTTACGATTCTCCAAGTTCTGCATTTGAACTTTTGATTTTAACTCCAATAATTCGCGGGCTGTTTTTTCCTCATCAAGTTTTGCTTGAAATTGAGAAAATTGAAAATTTAGCTCGTTATTATTAATCTCAAAATTTACGCTGTCTCGGAGGTTTAAATAATAAGTGCTTTTTTTAAAATCTTTTGTGTTTCGGTAAACCATGGCCAAATTGGCATAGGCCATTTTTCTATATATGGGAACGTCATTTTTATCTAAAACCTTGAGAGCAGAGTTTATGGTTTCTACAGATTTTTTGTGTTGCTTTTTATGGCCATACATTAACCCTAAATTTAGGTAGGGTAAAACTGCACCGTTCGTATCCCCTAACAAAAGAAAACGCTTCAAAGAAGCTTCTATATATTTGATTCCTGAATCTGGTTTTGAATACATGTAACATGCTCCTAGTAAATTGTTTAATAAAGCATCGTATTGACGAATATTAAACTTCTTTGATAAAAGCAATCCATTACGTCCCCAGTAAATTGCACTGTCTTTATCATTCACCTCATATAAGGTGGAGCCTTTAATTAAACAGGTTTCAATAACTTGTTTCGGTGTTAAAACGAATTGAGAATTTTCTAGATCTTCTAAAATATGGAGGGCAACTAAATGACTACCCGCTGCTCTACTCATGTCGGCCATCTGAAGATTTGCTTCAATGTAACTAGCCGTATCCATTGCTTTCTCATATTCCTCCGCAAGTAAAGAATATACCACGAATCGTTTTCCTGATTCATTTACGCCTTTAAGAGAGTCATCTGCACGCAACAACGAGTCAACCCTTGACGGAGTGGCTAGTGCTAATATTGCCATGAACAATAATGCTGTGGTGGAATAAATTCTTAACAATGTAATTTGTTTGATAGGTGCACAAATTTAATGGTTTATGGCAGTCACTAAAATTTTGAGTAAAAAGAATAGCGTCAATTTGTTTAAAGAATATTGAAATGCGTTATATTGTTGTTTAATTGAATTAGGGGTATTAATTAGTTTTCTGAAATTGGGCATAAAAAAAGTTTTTATATGTGAAGACCATCAAATTTTTTTAGATGGATTGGTAAGCATTATTACATCGCATTCGGAAGAGTTCGAGCTAGTTGAAAGTGCTAGTAACGGGACATATACCGCCAAGAAAATTCCATTTTTAAATATTGATATCTTATTACTGGATTTGAATATTCCGGGCTTCAATGGTTTTGAAGTTATTTCCTATTTAAGAGAACAGAAGTTAGATTTGAAAATAATAGTCATTACAATGTATGATGATCCTACGATGATTAAAAAAGCTAAAGATGTAGGGGCCAACGCGTATTTGTTAAAAGACGTTTCTGAAAGTACCTTACTGGAGGTTCTAAGACACCCTGAGGGAGAGAAGTTTTTTATTCAAGAGGGGTTGACAAATCCAGACCACACCCTATTTAAAGAGTCGTTTTCAAATGTGGTGAAATTGACAATGCGCGAAAAGGAAATTGTGCAATTAGTGGTGAAAGGAAATACAACTCAACAAATTGCGGATTTTTTATTTTTGTCGGTCAATACCATTGAGACCCATCGAAGAAATATATATCGAAAATTGGAGATTAAAAACCTCTCTGAACTTATCGGGTTTGCAAATAAGTACGATTTAATGAATTAGTGAATAGATGTTCTTTTGGTACTAAAGTTTGAATTTTTGGAGTGAAAAAGTGAATGGGAATTCGTAAGTTACTGTGCTACATTTTAGTTTTTTTTGGTTTTGAACCTGTATTCGCCAACGATAACCTGCAAACGGTGACTCATCCAAATTTTGAAGATTTTTTAACGCAAGATCCTTCTACCTATTTTTTTGATTTGGGTCTGTTCTCCGGTTTTATACTAATTCTTCTTGTATACTCTTTTTTGATTTTTGTTAACGTAAAACAACCCTTATTTCTTTGGTTTTTTGTGTATACCCTATTGGTAAGTTTCTATCTGGGTTTAACTGAAAGGTGGATCGTGTTCTTTAACGAGCAATGGATGGGTTATTTCAATATTATTAATTCCGTTTTTATTCTGTATGCGTTTAAGTCCTTTTTTCAAAAGGTGCTAAATACTTTGGTTTATTTTAAGTTGCAACATCGTTGGATGGACTTTTTATTTCTGATTGCTGTGGGTTTGGTTTTCCTTCAGTTATTAAACCCTCATTCTATGGTGTTGATTCTTTCTTCAAGAGTCATTTTTGCCTTAGTTATCGCTCTAGTGTTTTATTGCATAACCAATAACCCAGAGCTTACCCAAGTTCAATATTATTTGCTGAAAGTATCCATTATATCTTTGATATTTGCAGGTATAAGTATGACGCTGCGCAACTTGAGTTTTGAAGGCTCCATAAATTTCGTGCTGATTGGGGTGCTGTTATTTGTTTTCCATATTCTTACTTATTCTATGGCAGTGTTGTATCGAATAAAGAAACTAAGCGATAAAAATGAATCTCTTTGGAAAGATATCCGCCAAGTGAAAACAGAGCTTATGGAGGCTCACTTTGCAGGAGTAAAGGAAGAAAAGTTACGGATATTGAAAGAACTTCGAACGGGTGTTATTTCAGAAATAGATCAAATTGTAGACCTGTCTAAAGGTAGAAATCTAGATTGGGCAGCTACTCTTGCCACTTTAAGAGATGATACGTTACAAGTGAGTATTGCTCTAAACCCAAATAGAAGAAAGAATTCTGACTCTAATTTCATGGGGCGGTTACAAAAACTGATTATGGATTATAAGTCGGAGAAAACAAATTTCAAATTGACATTTTTTAATTCAGAAGTGGGATTGAATGAAGGCCAAGAGAGCCATGTTTTTAAAATTATTCAGGAAGCCTTTAATAATATTGAAAAGTATGCAAAGGCATCTGAAGTAGAGCTGCAAGTATTGCAGAGTGAGGAGAGTTTCATTTTGTCTGTTGAAGATAATGGAGTAGGGTTTGATCCGAAAAGAGAAATGGACGGCATTGGACTGACAAACATGAAAAATAGAGTTTTAGAGATGAATGGTACTTTCAATGTATCTAGTATAAAGGGTAAAGGAACATCCATAATTATTAGTGTAGTAACAAAATAACATTGCGTAAAAGAGGATATAAATATATATGGGTGTTAACAGCACTTCTTTTTGTTTTTTCTGTATTTGTTCAGGCAAAAGGAAAGGTGTATTCTTTAAAATCAAAACCAGGTGAAGATAAGTTAGTTTCTTTTGTTCAAGTATTCCACTCTCTTAATGAAGTGGCGCCTGAGAAAGTTCTTGACTCGATGGAATTGGTGAAGGAAGATATTGTGCTAAAGTCAACCAGCTTTGGATTTTCCGAACATTATTATTGGTTAAAAGTGAATTTGAATAATGCATTTCCTATAGCGCGAGAAATGGTAATAACTATACGTAATCCCCATCTGGATTTTGTAAAAACTTGGACTCAAAATAATGAGGATGAATTGAGTCTCATTTATTTAGGAGGCGATGGAATGCCTTTTTATCAGCGTACAGTTCATAATAGAAATGTTATCATTCCTATTCACTTAGAACCTTACCAAAATAAAATGGTGTTGATTCAAGTAGACAAAAGAAATGCTTCGGTGAGTGTGCCTATTGGTATTATGAATAAATCGGATTTCGAGAGAGAAGAAAACAAGAGTCTCTTTGCATTCGGTATTTACTTCGGAGTTCTCTTGGTCATTATCCTCTTTGCGATGTTTGTTTACTATTTGCTTCGGCAAAAAATATTTTTGTGGTATGCGGTTTATTTGTTTTTTTTAGGGCTTTACCTCTTGGCTCATGTGGGTTTGTTGTTTCAAATTGCCTATCCTGAAAACTTTTGGATAAACGATTATTCGCGTCCAGTTTTTATCACTTTTAGTAGTGCCGCATTTACGCATTTTGTACGATTACTGCTTAATATTCCTAAACTATTACCTAAGTGGAACAAGGTATACTCTTGGCATATTCGCTTTTTGATATGCATTACCATTTATTGGACAGCTACTCCTTGGTGGCACGATGAGCAAACCATTTTTTATCTAAATGTTCAAAATCTGACCTTGTTAAGTAGTTTACTTCTGGTATTAATAACATCGGTCTTAACATTTCATAAGCAACGGGTGGTAGTGGCATTTTTTGGTGTTGCTTTTACAGCCGTATTAGCCGCTGGAATATCTTTAATTTTGGTAGAATCTGGGATGGTAAGTGAAAGTGCTATTGCCATAAACCCACTTTTTATAGGTTCGCTAATTGAGGTAATTGTTTTTGCGATTGGCCTTTCTTACTGGAGTAAAGTAAACGATGCCGAAAGAATTAAATTAATTGGAGTAGTGGAAGAGGCTAAAAAGCAACAATTAGATTCTTATGTAAAGGGGATTGAAGCCGAAAAAGCAAAAATTGCAGCTGATCTCCATGATGATATTGGGAGTAGGCTCAGCCATTTAAAAAGACAATTGGAAATAAACCAACCAGAAGAAAAACAGGCCATTGAAGCACTAACTAAAGTCAATAAAAGAGTTCGTAATTTATCACATGGTTTAGCTACTCCCCAATTTGAGAGTAGTGATTTTATGATTTCACTACGTCATCTGATTCAAACTCATCAAACGGAAAAGACGACTTTAAACTTGCAATTGTTTGATCTTCCCGATGAATTGGACAAAGGTATTACCACCCAATTGTATCGAATTATTCAGAGTTCACTTTCCAGTATTGAAAGACACGCAAAAGCTAGCTTAGTTGAAATTCAGTTCTTTTATCATAAGAATGAGTTAGTCATTGCCATTGAAGATAATGGGGTGGGTTTTACATTTAATAAAAACAACCCCGGACTAACTATGAAAGATGTGTTAAGTAGAGTGGAATTAATTAATGGAGTAATTGAAATTTCGTCTTCAAAGAAGTATGGAACTTCTGTCATGATAAATGTACCTATTTCAAATGATCAATAAGTCTGGAAATTTCATTAAACCATTTCTCATCGGACATGTAAGCTCCTTTTTTTAACCATTCAAACATTTCCTGCTCTCTGAGAAATTCATGTTTTTTTTGAGCGGTAAACACTTCAATTTCATTTTTCTCTAATCCTTGTTGTACGGATTTTTGAAATTGTTCGGTATTTAGGTTTAATTCGGATCCGTCTTTCACCCTAATTCCCTGAACTAGTGCTTCTGTATCTAAAAAATGGACAGACTTAAACTCCTTTGCACTCACATGTTCCAAATATTGACATTTTGAAAGTGCTTGATCATAAACTAAGTCACTATAAATGTTAATTAGCTCCTCAGCAGATTCATTGTTCTCCATTTTCATTTTGGTCCAAGCTTCTGCATCAATTCCCTGCGAAGCAATAAAGCGAATAAAATCATCCTTTAGATTTTCCAATTCTTCATTGGTTAGTCTTTGAAATTTCATTTTAGCCAATTTGTTTTATTACCTGCATCGCCTCTTCTACGTGCTGTTCGGCTGAATCTAAATCTTGAAATACATATTGAATAATTCCTTCCCGGTCAACAATGAAGGTAACACGTCCTGGTACCGTGCCCATAAATTCAGTTGGTACCCCAAAGGCCTTGGAGATTTTATTTTCCGAATCACTTAATAAGGGAAAAGGAAGACCGTATTTTTCAGCAAATTCTAAATGAGATTCGGGTGAATCGGCACTAATGCCAATAACCATTGCACCTGCACTTTGAAAAACATCGTAAGAATCTCTAAAAGTACAAGCTTCTTTAGTACATCCTGGAGTATCATCCTTGGGATAGAAATAAATAACTAAACTGTTCACCCCAATAAAATCATTAACACTAAAAAGATGTTTATGTTGATCATACAATTCAATTTCCGGAATAGGATCTCCTTTTTTCAAAGTGTCTACTGCTTCCCCGCTTCCGCAAGAGTTTAATGTCACCATCGTGAAAAATCCAAGTAAGGTGTATAAGAAAGCTTTTTTCATTTTTTATATTTTAATATAAGAAGTCGTGATACGGGAAACGTGTTGCATGAATGCTCTTTGCTAAAGCGTAAATGTCTTCTCGTAATTTCGGAATATTATCTTTTTCTTGTGCGGAAATAAAAATGCAACGATCGTTTAATTCGGCCATCCAGGTAGTTTTTAAGTCTTCTAAACTCACGTGATGCTCTCCTTCTTCCGTGTAATCAAACTCACCTTCTGGGATAGGTTTGTAGGCATCAATTTTATTGAAAACTACAATAGTAGGCTTGTCAGCACTATCAATTTCTGCTAGAATTCGGTTAACGGTATGATACTGATCTTCAAAAGTGGGATGCGATATATCAATTACGTGTAATAATACATCAGCCTCACGAACCTCGTCTAAAGTAGATTTAAACGACTCTACCAATTGGGTCGGTAGCTTTCTAATAAATCCAACCGTATCTGTAATCAGGGTAGGTAAGTTGTTAATGACCAGTTTTCTTACCGTGGTGTCTAGGGTAGCAAAAAGTTTATTTTCAGCAAATACCTCAGATTTGGTAAGTAAATTCATCAAGGTAGATTTCCCCACGTTGGTGTAACCCACTAAAGCTATACGTACTAGTTTACCACGGTTTTGCCGCTGGGTATACATTTGTTTGTCTATTAGCTGTAGTTTCTTTTCGAGTACTGAAATCTTTTTGCGAATGTCTCGTCTATCCGTTTCAATTTCTTTTTCACCAGAACCACCACGGGTAGAGGTCCCTCCTCGTTGACGCTCTAAGTGAGTCCAAAGTCTAGTTAAACGAGGTAATAAATATTTAGATCGAGCTAATTCTACCTGTGTTTTTGCTTGCGCTGTTTGTGCTCTAAATTGAAAAATATCAAGAATTAGTAGACTTCTATCGTAAATTTTTATATTCAATTCACGTTCAATATTTCGAAGTTGAGATGGACTCAAATCATCATCAAAAATGATGATATTTACACCGTTTTCTTTAATGTAAGTTTGAATTTCTTCTAATTTACCTTTCCCTACAAAAGTTTTCACATCAGGTTTTTGAACCCCTTGTGTAAAGGATTTTACGGTATCAATATGAATAGTTTTGGCTAAAAATTCTAGTTCATCCAAGTACTCCTGAACTTTTTCCGCATTTTGTTGCGGAGTAACCAAACCTACTAAAACTGCCGTTTCACGAACAGCAGCGGTATCAAACATTTTACCCATTTAAATGACTCCAAGGAATTCTACTTAAAAACAGTACTAATGCGATGGAGTAAAAAACAATAACGGTTTTATACTTAGTATCAGCATCTGGTTTTTTCTTCATCTTTACACGTGCAATCGTGATAAGCGCCACTCCAATAATCATGGTTAAAGGGTGTTCTACCGTCATCATTCTTAAGTAAGAATCCTTCATTGCTGCACCCATATTGCTGAAATTGTTACTCATTGGTCCAACAAACAGTAAGAATAGCCCAATCAATAATTGAATGTGTGAAAGGATTAAAACCAATAAAGTGGTTTTGTCTTCCATCGCTCCAAATGGGGCCTTTTCAGATTTTTTAAAAGCAAATTTTCCGATGGTAAAAATTAAAAATACCAATAGCGCTACCATTAAAAAATAGTGCGTTGTTTTGAATGTTGAGAATAATGATTCCATTTTTTTGTGTTTGATTTTATTGAGTGGCAAATGTAGGAAACGCACACTAGTTATGATTCAATTTGCCTGGTTTTTGATTTTATAAAGGCATTACATTTTTAAACCGAAAAACTCACTCTTCGTATCGACTTTCAATTTGTTCCGGTTACGGATACTGTTTATTACGTTTTCTCCTAAGAGCTCTTTTCGCCAACCAATATCCAATGACTCATCGAAGTAAGCCAAATCCCATTTCATACGTTTAAAACGGGGACGGTCTACCACCAACTCAGGGGCAATTTTATTTTGACTACAAATAATCTTAATACCCAAATACAAAATATCCATGACCGCATCAATACGTGGTTTAATAGGAACATGTTTCGCAATTTGGTTCATAATTGCCCGCTCTTCTGGGGTTTCCTCCTGTTCGTATAAAGCAGTAAAAGTGCGAATGTCCTTATCAATAACATGTGGCGGAATAAGACGATTGTTTTGCAAATTCTTTTTACCTCCTTTAATTCCTGTAGTAATATGGTTAATTAGCTTTTTCTGTAAAATACGTTCTTTTGGTTTGTTTTTCTTTTCAGCCATTTCAATTCGCCATTGGTATAAGCGCATTAAAAATAACTTGTCTTTCGTGTTGATTTTAGGCAAAATACTGTTGGCTAAAAACTCCTTGTTTGAATCCGTTTCGTAGCTCTTGGCACTTTGAAGTTTATTAAACTCTTCGGTTACCCAGGTTTCACGATTTTTTTCGGAGAGTTTTTTATTGATACCATTCCAAAGTTCTTCTAAGTAAATGACATCATTTAATGCGTATTGTAATTGCTTTTTTGAAATGGGCCTCGATTCCCAATCCGAAACCGCGGGACCCTTATCTAAACGTATACGCAACTCTCCTTGAAGCAAACTCGCAAAAGATACCGGATAATTATATCCAATAAACCCTGCAGCCATTTGAGTGTCATACACGTTTACTGGTAATACGCCAAATTGTTGGTACAATAAACGGTAGTCATTTTCTCCAGCATGGGTGATTTTTACAATTTTAGGATCTACTATTAAATCAATGAATAAACCTAAATCTGTAATGGCAATGGGGTCAATCAAATAGTTTCCATATTCGGTAGCCACCTGGATTAAACATAACAAGGGGTAGTAGGTTCTTTCTCCTACAAACTCTGTATCAAAACCTAACCATTCAACCGTTTTGTTCTGATTATAAAAGCTTTGCAACCCCTCTGCAGTATTAACGTAAGTGTGTTTAGTCGTCTCCGATTTATTCATGGCGCAAGGTACGTTTTTTGGATGGCTTAACATAAACACCCAGTGAGTTAACCTAGTAGGTAAGAATTGAGCGTTTTGGTGACAATTAATTAATATGGATACTGGATTATTTCATTTTAATTCCCGACCTTTAGGAAGAATTCATAACCACAAAATCTGACTAATATATGGCTAGAAAGAAAAAGCAAAAAAAGATATTCGTACTGGATACCTCCGTTATTCTATTTGATCATAATTCCATCAATAATTTTGAAGAAAATGACGTTGCAATTCCTATTACCGTGCTGGAAGAACTCGATAACTTCAAAAAAGGTAGTGATACAAAGAATTTTGAAGCCCGTGAGTTTATTCGTACCCTGGATCGTTTATCAGAACAACATTTACTACAGGAATGGAATAATCTTAATGGACCTGAAAAAGGAAGGTTTAAGGTGATTATGGAAGATCAAAGAGGGCAAACGGAAGCCGACATTATTTTCGGGTCAAATAAGAACGATCATAAAATATTGAATGCAGCTATTCAATTGGCAGAAGAGAATCCGGATTACTTGGTAACCATGGTTTCTAAGGATATCAATTTGCGATTAAAAGCCAAAGCAGTGGGTATTAATGCGGCCGATTATGAAACGGGAAAGATTACAGATTTGCATCATATTAAAACGGGTAAGAATCATGTAAATGATGTGCCTGAAGAAATTATTGATCGTTTATTCAAGGCGGGTTCAGTACCCGCAGAAGACCTGCAGTTTATGGACTTGGTTAATAATGAATATTACATTTTACAAGGGGGGGGTAAATCGGTTTTGGCGGTTTACAATCCTATACAGCAAGTCATGGAACGGGTAGATAAGCATAGCTGCTATGGTATTAACCCAAGAAATGCAGAACAAACTTTTGCCATGCATGCAATTTTAAATCCAGATGTAAAACTGGTAAGCTTACAAGGTATTGCAGGTACAGGAAAAACTCTTCTATCGCTAGCAAGTGCAATAGAAAGTCGCCAGCAATACAAACAAATTTATTTAGCCCGACCTATCGTTCCTTTGAGTAATAAGGATATTGGTTTTTTACCTGGTGACGCTCAATCCAAGGTAAATCCATACATGGAACCCCTTTGGGATAATTTAAAGTTTATCAAAAATCAATGGCGGGAGACGGATCCTAATTATCACCGAATTGAAGAAATGGTGAATTCTGAAAAGATTCTGGTAACACCCCTCGCATATATTAGAGGTAGAAGTTTAAGTAATGTGATTTTTATAGTAGATGAGGCGCAAAACCTTACCCCGCACGAAATAAAAACCATTATTACTCGCGCAGGTGAAAATACTAAGATGATTTTTTCGGGTGATATTTATCAAATTGATACGCCATACCTAGATGAGCATTCTAACGGTTTATCTTATTTGATTGATCGTTTGCAGGGCAATGAAATTTTTGCACATGTAACCTTAGAAAAAGGAGAGCGAAGTGAATTAGCTAATCTAGCGGGTGAGTTATTGTAAAACTAAAAAGGGAGGCTTAGCCTCCCTTTTTTATTACATCTGAATGTGATTTACTTGTTCGTATTGAGCAGGAATTTTGTTCTCTTCCTCATCAATAATTTGGAGTATATCTCTTGAAATCCCTCTAGATATGGTAGAAATAGGCACATCATTTGGTGAACCTTCAAACGGATTCTCACCTGCGAGTCCAATTCTTAGCATGGTGTTAAATACCCAAATTACAATTACGGTAAACGGAATGTTCAACCATACAAAATAGTCGCTAATAAATGGGTTGGTTTCTTCTAGTCCCGCGCCCATTTTTGAGAAAGTAGGAATAATAGCTAAAGGGAGTAACCACATAAAAATATGAACAAAATGGTACCCTATACTTCCGTACTGTTTTGGGTAAGGGAAATTCTTAATCCGTTCTGATTTTCCTTGAAGTGCTGTTAATTCTTCTAATAGCTTTTGCAGTCTCAATAAGGTAAAGTCCCAAAATTTCTTTTCATTAGTTAGTTTTCTAAAATGCTCAGATTGAAGGCTAATAATGGCATTGGGCTTGTTGTCTTTTGACATTACGTATTCAAACTCTTTTTCTGATAAGTAGCATTTTAATTCTTCCTCAATAGGTGTAATGTGTTCTGGAGTGACCCAATATTGATTTTCGTTTGAATCTTCGCTTTTATAGCTCGTTTCCCAGCTTTTTTTGGTTCGCATGGCATAACGCAATGCATTTAGCCAGGCAATATGTCGATTGGTGATTACACGTAACTCATCCTTCTCCTCTTCTCTTACATCCGGGTTATGTATATAGAAACTATCTTTTACGGTAATGATTAAAGTTCTGGAATTGTTGACAATACCTCCCCAAATCTTTCTAGCTTCCCAAATACGGTCGTAAGCCGCATTGTTTTGAAAACCAATCATAAAAGCCACTGCTGTGCCTACTAACCCAACTGGGGTAAATGGAATTTGTAACCACTTGATATTAAAGAGCTCAAACAATATAGTTGCAATAACTGCTAACACGATGAAGAATATGAGCTCTCTCTTGGTCCAGTATATTAAACTTTTAAATGGAAATCTTCTTTGAATATACATGAGTGATGTGTGTTTAGATTGACTGAAAGGAATCAAAGATAATTGTATTTTGAAAGTAAAGGGTGTGTGTTCAAGTTGTAATTTTGCAACATGCGGAAAAATGAAGGAAAACCGAAGGAAAGCCAACCCAACAATCCATTACACGGAGTTAAACTTACTGAAATTTTGGAATTTCTGGTAGATGAATATGGTTGGGATGAATTGGGTGACTTGGTCGATATTAATTGCTTTCAAAACAATCCATCTATCAAATCTTCTTTGAAATTTTTACGTAAATTTCCTTGGGCTAGAACTAAGGTAGAGGATTTGTATGTGAAGAGTATCTAATTCTTATTCCTAAATCGATAGCCAACAAAAAGAGCGCCTGAGCCGTGGCTAATTTCGGCACGTTGGTGATCGGCAATTTTTATCCAATACCCTTCCGCCTCAAATGTAATTCCGCCAAAAAATCTTCGGGCGTTGTAACCTATAGAGTTCATTGATTTAACCCGTCCATTTAATTGTCGTGGAATTTCTTTACGCGCGTCTACTGAGAAATCTCCGTTATTGTAAATCAAACCAGGAATTAAACTCAAAGTCACAAAAAAGTTTTCTTTAAAAACATAGGTATACATGTAACCCAAGTTAACTCCAATGCTCATATTATTTAAGTCTCTAATGTATAGCGAAGAACCAAACTCGGGTTGAATGTTTACAGGAATCAAAGAACTATCTCCATCTAGTACCAAAAGATTAAAATTAGCGCCAAAAATGAAACTACCTGCCGATTTTTTTTGCCATTCGTTAAATACAAAGGGCGCTTTCAATGAAAATTGGGTGTAATTGAAGGCAAACATGTATTCTAATCCTAAATGTATGGAACGTACATCATTTCGAATGGCTTGTGGATTGTCTGGGTCTATGGAAATATTGTCAAAATTTGCAATCCGGTAACCCTGGTAGTACTGCAAAAAGGTATTTACATATTGTTTACTGGTATACAATCGAGCCCTAAAATCAAAAGAGCGGTAATCTTCAATAATCGAATTCCGTTCTAGTCCCAAACCAACGTTAATATCAAACGCAAAGTATTTATAGGCAATTCCAATACCTAAACGTAAATCACGAACAGGAATATATTTTAGGTTTGATTTTGACTTTACATCTTTAAACTGGATGTAGTTAAACTTTCCTACCGTTTGAAGTTTTAAAGCAAACTCATCACTATAATTGCCAATATAACTTGAGTCTTGATGCCGGTTCAAAAAATACTCAGATAAATGTTCAATAGCATTTACCAAGGTATCTACGTTTTGAGAATGCCCCTTTTTTAACGGAAAAAGAAGGAACTGCAATAAAAAACCCGTTAAAAAGAGCTGCTTATAATTAATGAAGTTGTTGGTCGTTTTTCGCACGTTCAACTAAAGTAACAAAACCTTAAAAACTAAGCTTGTTTTTCTAGGGTATTCAGTAAAAGAGAGATGAAAAAATCTACTTAAAATTCCGCTTCTATCTCACCTATTAAATTACTACTTTCGCAATCTTTGAAACCTAGGGCTTAATGCCTTATAACTTCAGTCTAAAACGATGTCTAAATACAAAGAATACAAGCAGTTAAATTTAACTGACGTAGCCAACGAAGAAAACGAATTTTGGAAAGCAAATAATGTGTTCCAAAAAAGTATGGATGAGCGCGAAGGTGCTCCCGCTTATGTGTTTTACGATGGACCTCCATCTGCAAACGGAAAGCCGGGTATTCATCACGTTATTTCTAGAACGCTGAAAGATCTTTTTTGTCGTTACCAAACACAAAAAGGAAAACAAGTTATTCGTAAGGCAGGTTGGGATACCCACGGACTTCCAGTAGAATTACAGGTAGAAAAAGTTTTAGGTATTACCAAAGAAGACATCGGTAAAACCATTTCTGTAGAAGAATACAATGCCGCTTGTAGAAAAACGGTAATGCAATACACCGAAATCTGGGATGATTTAACAGACAAAATGGGGTATTGGGTAGATATGGAAGATCCGTATGTGACTTATAAAACCAAATATATTGAGTCTGTATGGTGGTTGTTGAAGCAAATTCACGACAAAGAAATGTTGTACAAAGGGTACACCATTCAACCGTATTCGCCAAAGGCAGGTACTGGATTAAGTTCACATGAGTTGAACCTACCTGGAACGTATCAAGATGTAAAAGACACTACGGTAGTGGCACAGTTTAACTTGGTAAAAGACGCCAAGTTTGAATCATTGTTTGCCGGATTGGATGAGGTTTTTGCATTAGCATGGACCACTACTCCTTGGACGCTTCCTTCAAACACGGCTTTGGCTGTGGGTCCAAAAATTGAGTACGTATTGGTGAAAACCTTCAATCAGTACACGTTTGCGCCAATGCATGTTGTTGTTGCAAAACCTCTTGTAGCAAAGGCATTTAGCGGCAAATATTTTGAAGGAACCACCGAAGAAATTGACGCATACACTCAAGAAGACAAAAAGATTCCTTACCAAATCGTAAAAGAGTTTATTGGTAAAGATTTAGTGGATGTACGTTTTGAGCAATTGTTGCCATACACGCTTCCTATGGAAGACGCGGATCAAGCTTTCCGTATTATTCCTGGTGACTTTGTAACTACTGAAGATGGTACTGGAATTGTACACATCGCGCCTACATTTGGTGCCGATGATGCCATGGTTGCTAAAGCTGCTGGTGTTCCGCCAATGTTGATTGAAGATGAAAACGGAAACCCCGTTCCATTGGTAGATTTACAAGGAAGATTTGTTTCTTCCATGGGTGAATTTGCGGGTAAATACGTAAAGAACGAATACTACAACGAGGGCGAAGAGCCAAAGCAAAGCGTTGATGTTGCAATCGCTATTAAATTAAAGACAGAAAATAGAGCATTCAAAGTAGAAAAATACGAGCACAGTTACCCACATTGTTGGAGAACCGATAAGCCAATTTTATACTACCCGCTTGATTCTTGGTTTGTGAAAGCTACCGAGAAGAAAGAGCGCATGAGCGAGTTAAATGATACCATTAACTGGAAACCAAAATCAACCGGAACGGGTCGTTTTGGAAACTGGTTACAAAACTTGAACGATTGGAATTTATCTCGTTCGCGTTATTGGGGTATTCCGTTACCACTTTGGCAAACCGAAGAAGGTGATGAAACCATTTGTATTGGATCAGTAGAGCAATTAAAATCGGAGATTGATAAAGCCGTAGCTGCAGGAGTAATGAGTGAGAATCCTTACGCATCTTTTGAGCCAGGTAACATGAGCGATGAGAATTACGATGCCATTGATTTACACCGTCCGTTTGCAGATGATATTGTTTTGGTATCTAGTAAAGGTCAACCCATGAAGCGTGAAGCTGATTTGATTGATGTTTGGTTTGATTCAGGAGCTATGCCTTACGCACAATGGCACTACCCGTTTGAAAACAAAGAAAAAATTGATGGTAACAAAGCCTTCCCAGCTGATTTTATTGCGGAGGGAGTAGATCAAACACGTGGTTGGTTTTACACCTTACATGCCATTGGCACCATGGTTTTTGATTCGGTAGCCTACAAAAACGTTATTTCTAACGGTTTGGTGCTGGATAAGAATGGTGTAAAAATGTCTAAACGATTAGGTAACACCATTGATCCGTTTGAAACTTTAAAAACATACGGACCAGATGCTACGCGTTGGTACATGATTACCAATGCTCAGCCTTGGGATAACTTGAAATTTGATTTAGATGGTATTACCGAAGTACAACGTAAGTTTTTCCGTGCACTTCAAAACACCTACTCATTCTTCACGTTATATGCCAACGTTGATGGCTTTACATATGCAGAAGATGACATTCAAGACCGTCCAGAAATTGACCGTTGGATTTTAAGTAAGCTAAACACCCTAGTGAAAAATGTAGACGCTGCTTATTCTGAATATGAGCCTACTAGAGTGGGAAGATTAATTCAAGAGTTTGTAGTAGATCATTTATCTAACTGGCACATCCGTTTATCGCGAAAGCGTTTTTGGAGAGGGGATTACGGTACGGACAAGATTTCAGCTTACCAAACGGTATATACCTGTTTAGAAACCATTGCTAGAATTTCGGCTCCATTGGCTCCGTTTTATAGTGATCGTTTGTTTAAGGATTTAAATGCGGTTACTGGAAAAGATACCAGTTTATCAGTACACTTAGCAAAGTTTGCTGAGGTTAACGAGTCGTTAATTGATACAGATTTAGAAGAAAGAATGGCCATTGCGCAAAAAGCTTCTTCTATGATTTTATCATTACGTAAACGTGAAAATTTACGTGTACGTCAGCCGTTACAAAAAGTAATGATTCCAGTACAGGATGAACATCAAAAAGCACAAATTGAGGCGGTTTCTGATTTGATTAAAACAGAGACCAACTTGAAAGAAGTGGCTTTTATGGATGAAGATTCTGATATTCTGGTGAAAAATATCAAGCCTAACTTCAAGACCTTAGGTCCAAAGTTTGGTAAACACATGAAAGCTATTGCTAAAGAGGTGAATAGCTTTACAAAAGAACAAATTGCAGCTTTAGAAAGTGCAGGTGAAATGGAATTAGCTTTGGAAGCAGAAACCATCACTTTAACTTTAGAAGATGTAGAAATTAGCACGCAAGATATTGAGGGTTGGTTAGTAATGAATGATGAAAAATTGACCATCGCATTAGATATCACTATTAGCGAAGAACTTCGTTATGAAGGAATTGCACGTGAGTTAGTGAATCGTATCCAAAACATCCGTAAAGACCAAGGGTTTGAGGTGACGGATAAAATTAACATTTCGGTAATGAAACAAGATGTGCTAAAAGCTAGTGTAGATGCCAATTTCGATTATATTTGTTCGGAAACGTTAACAGAAAACCTTACCTTTATTGAAACCATTTCAGATCCAAATGCACAGGCAATTGAATTAGAAGAAGGCTTAACAACTCAGATAGTTGTAACCAAGATATAAGGGAATTAAAATATTAGAAATATGTCAGATAAAAATAAATATTCAGACGCAGATTTAGAAGAATTTAAAGCATTAATTGAAGGCAAATTAGCCGAAGCGCGTAAAGATTTAGACTTATTAACAGCTGCTATTTCTCACGATAATAATGGTACAGATGATACTTCTCCTACATTTAAAATGATGGAAGATGGATCGGATACTTTAAGTCGTGAAGAGACTTCTCAACTAGCTGCCCGTCAAGAAAAGTTTATCAATAGCTTAAACAATGCTTTAATCCGTATTAAAAACAAAACATACGGAATTTGTAGAGAAACAGGAAATTTGATCTCTAAAGAGCGTTTAAGAGTGGTTCCTCATGCTACATTAAGTATTGAAGCCAAAAACAAAATGGGTTAATCTTCCCGTTTAAATCTTAGAGCTATCAGTTCACAAAATTATATGAGTCGCCTAACGGTTCCGGCATTGGTTGCCGTTGCAGTTTTGGTGATAGACCAGTGGAGTAAAATCTGGGTCAAGACCAATATGTATTTGGGTCAAGAGTATCGTATTGCCGATTGGTTCATTATTCACTTTACTGAAAACCCAGGAATGGCATTTGGTATGGAATTGGGCGGTGATTACGGGAAAATTATCTTGTCCGTTTTTCGAATTTTTGCAGTTATTGGAATTGCTTGGTATATCGTAAAATTGAGTAAAGAAGGCGCTCATAAGGGGTTCTTGGTTTCCATGGGATTGATCTTTGCAGGAGCAGTGGGGAATATTTTGGACTCCGTTTTTTACGGACAAGTATTCACCGAATCTACCGCGCATATTGCCCAAAAAGTAGCCTTTGGCGAAGGTTATGCGCCAATGTTGCATGGACGGGTGGTAGATATGCTGTACTTTCCACTAGTTGATGGGTTCTTTCCCGACTGGTTCCCAATTTGGGGTGGAGAGCACTTTATGTTTTTTAGGCCGGTTTTCAATATTGCCGATTCTGCTATTACCGTGGGTGTAGCATTAATTATCATCTTTCAAAAGGTATATTTTACTGAAGAGAAAGAAACCCCGGAAGAAGTGGCTACCGAAGCCCAGGCGTAGTTAACAGCATTATAAACAAAGGCTACGCCTTCAATTAACATTTCTTAATTGAAATCTTAACAAATCTAATCCCGAACCAACGCAAGTTATTTGTACTTTGGTTGGGACTTAATTAAATTACCAATGTTAAAATTAACAAAGTACGTATTAGAGAAAGTAAGCTTTGATAAAACCCTATTTAAAAAAGAGTTAATCAAAGCAAGTAAATCCTTACAAAAGGAAGATTTAATGCTTTTATATACTTGGGGATTGGTGCAATTTGCATCAGAACACCAAGAAATGCTTAAAGAGATTATATCACCAATGATTTAACCGTCATTGATACATGTTTAACCAGGCCTGAAATGAGTTTTCGTTTCAGGCCTTTTTTTTGCGTTAAGATTTTTTAGTGACAAAGCTGAAATCCCAAGCTACCAACAATCACCCCCACAGATATTCGAAACATATTTAATCGTTAACTTTGTGAGTGTTCAATCAATAGGTTTATGGATATTCAGGCAGCAAAATTAGATTTAGTAGAAAAAATTCTTCAAATAGGTAAAGCAGATTTAATTGATAAGCTTAACCAAATTTTAGATAAAGAATTAGTGGTAGGTTATACGGCTGATGGTAAGCCACTCACTAAAGAGGAGTACAACTCTAGATTAGAAAGGGCTGAAGAGGAGGCTAAATATGGAAGGGTTACTAGCGCTAATGACTTAAAAAAGGAGATAGAGAGTTGGAAAAAATAATTCGTGTTGATTGGACAAACACGACACTTAAAGAACTACATTATTGAAATATTGGATGTAGTTTGCACGCTGCAATCCCCTGAAATTTTAAGGAGCAAATAGTTGACTTACTTCAAAAACTCAATATTCTTCTTCAATCCTTTCACCTTAGCACGCATAACCGGAGTACCCGCAAACACTTTTAAAAAAACCTCTTCGGTAATTTCTTCCCAGTCCTTTTTGGAATAGTCTTTCCATGCTACATATCGGTTAAAGGACGGTTCTAAACTAGGCATGGCGTTCTTAGTCCACGGGCACACATCTTGGCAAATGTCACAACCAAAAATCCAATCTTCCATTTGGCCTTTAAATTCTTGGGGAATTTCATTTTTTAGCTCAATGGTGAGGTATGAAATACATTTGGTGGCGTCTAGCTGGTAAGGAGTGTTTAAGGCATCCGTAGGACAAGCTTCTACGCATAAATTACACGTTCGACATAAGTCTTTTACTGGACCTGTTTCTTCTAATTCAATATCTACAATAAGCTCGGCTAAAAAGAACTGAGAGCCTTTTTTACGGTTTAAAATCAAGGTGTTTTTTCCCATCCACCCCAAACCACTTCGTTGGGCCCAGGCTTTCTCCATTACCGGAGCAGAATCTACAAATGCGCGTCCGTTTACTTCTCCAATTTCTTGCTGAATGAAATGCAAGAGTTCAATCAGCTTCTTCTTAATGACTTTATGGTAATCCTTTCCGTAAGCGTATTTGGATATTTTATAAGTATGGTCTTGCGGTTGCGGTAAAGCCGGCAGGTATTCTAGTCCAAGTGAAATAACGGTTTTGGCCCCTTCTACCAACACGGAAGGATCTACTCTTTTGTCAAAATTATTGGCCAGCCAGGCCATTTCACCGTGGTGATTTTTGTTCAGGAAAGACTCTAAACGAGGAGCTTCCTCTTCTAAAAACTGCGCTTTAGAAACACCAAACAGCGAAAATCCTAATTCTTCTGATTTTTGCTGAATAGCTAATGCTTGTTGCGCATTGATTTTCAAAATAAGGTGGATTGGTCGTACGGTCTATTTCTACCTAAATGTTTGTACGCAGATTCGGTCACTTCACGTCCTCTAGAGGTACGTTGTAAAAAACCTTCTTGAATTAAAAACGGTTCGTACACTTCTTCAATGGTTCCTGAATCTTCGCCCACTGCGGTGGCAATAGTAGTTAAACCCACTGGGCCACCTCTAAATTTGTCAATAATGGTAGCCAATATTTTGTTGTCCATTTCATCCAAGCCGTTCTTATCTACGTTCAGCGCATCTAATGAAAAGTGAGTGATTTTTAGATCAACGTTACCGTTTCCTTTTATCTGCGCAAAATCTCGAACTCTACGTAGCAATGAATTGGTAATACGCGGTGTACCTCTACTGCGTGATGCAATTTCATGCGCAGCTTCATGATCAATACTTACATTCAAAATATCAGCCGATCGCGTAACGATAGTGGCTAATAAATCAGAGTTGTAATACGCCAATCTAGAATTGATTCCAAAACGCGCTCTTAAAGGAGCGGTTAATGAACCTGAACGCGTAGTGGCGCCAATTAAAGTGAAAGGCTCAATCTCAATTTGTACGGTACGTGCATTCGGTCCCGTATCAATCATAATATCAATTTTGTAGTCTTCCATAGCCGAGTATAAAAACTCTTCTACAATAGGCTTTAAACGGTGAATTTCGTCAATAAATAACACATCATTAGGACCAAGATTGGTTAACAAACCGGCAAGGTCGCCTGGTTTATCCAATACGGGTCCAGATGTAATTTTGATGTCTACGCCTAGTTCGTTGGCAATGATGTTAGAAAGGGTGGTTTTACCCAATCCCGGAGGGCCATGTAATAAAACGTGATCCAATGCTTCTTCACGCAATTTAGCGGCCTCTACAAATACTTTAAGATTCTCTACCACATGATCTTGACCGGTAAAGTCATCAAATGATTTAGGTCTTAAAACCTTTTCCAAATCTCTATCTGAACCAGATAGATGTTCTGGATCCGCATCTAAGTATTCGTTCATACTTACAAATGTAACAAAGTGGCGGTGTGCGTTATTATTGTTTAATTAGATAATGCGGTTTTTTGGTAAAATAATCGTCAATTACGATGCTTTTACAACTCGATAAATAGAATTGGTTTCAAAAGTGAGTTTCACTTTATATACTTCGTTTAATTTTAACTGTTCTTTTGTTGCTTTACTGGAAATCTGTTCCAAATCGCAGGCGTTCGATAAAATCATTAGAGCTTGGGTTTTATCCAATTCGAGTACAGAAAGTTGCGAAAACAGTTTTGCGAAAAAATCGAAGTTTTCACCGCAAAACCATGCGTTTTCTTCCAAATTATGCGGGTTTTTTGGATAATAGGGTGGGTTTATGAAAATATAGTCAAAAGAAGCTCCCTTTAATTCGTTGAATAAATCGCTTACTATTCCAGTAACTAAAAGATCTTGCTCTTGAGCAGTTTTTACTACGGATTTAACTGCTGTTTCATTAATATCAGAGGCCGTTACATGCGCTCCTTGAAATGCACTTTGAATGGAAATAATGCCGCTGCCACAACCCAATTCGAGTACTTTTTTATTCGTAAGATTTAGAGTAGAAACGTAATCTAGAAATACTTTAGTGCTTACCGTGTTTATAGGAGAAAATACGTTGGGCTGCACCCATGTATAAACCTTTTCAAAATTGTATTTACGCGGCTTACGGTGATACCAAAAATGGTAACGTTTGTAAAAAGGATGAATTAATTTTTGAATGAATTTTTTCATAAATCTCTTGGGTTGATTGCTTTATTTAGTCCCATCCATAAAATTAGAATAACAACAAACTGTCCGGCAACTTTTAGGGCTAAGGCCCCATCAATTCCGTGGTTCGAAATTAAAAAATAACCTAGCCCAATTTGTAGAAACCCAATTATACTAACCACTCTTATTATCTTAAACTGAAAATCTCGCTTATAATATTGGTTGATGAGAATAATATGGAGCAACGTAGGAAGAATAAAAAGAAAAACCAAGAAGTATTGAAATACACTGTAATTAAATCCATACAAAAAATGTACTCCTAAAAAGATGACCACAATACTTATAGCCGCAATTAATGCCCCAAGCAGTAGGAGTTGCCCTCTTATTTTTTGAACCACTTCATCTGCGGATCGATAAAACGTTTTTAAGTAGGGAGTAATTAAAAAGGAGCAGGTCATTTCGGCCAACATTAAAAACTGAATTAAGATTTGATACTTGCTCAATTTAGAATAATCAAAAAAATGAGCGGCTAAGTACACATCCATTTTGGCCCGAAGGGTACCCACGAATACGAGAATAAAAAATGGCCAAGCCTTTATTAATTGCTTCTTATCGTATGAAAAAACAAATCCTTTCAAAGTGGGCAGGAAGAAGGGAATGTATACCAACAGTTTTAGGAAAGAAGAAATGCAAATGACCTGAATTATTAATTCTAAATTTAAAGAGTTTACCTGGAAAGCAAGTATGGATAGTAAAGAGACGATGTAAAGGGACTCCGCATAAATGGGGACCAGAAACCTTCTTTGAAACACTACCAGCACCCGAAATGAATTGACTAAGAACTGCAATACCATCCATAAAAGAACCCACAACCTTAACTCGTTAAAAGCGGGAACTATAAATAATATCAAAGCGGTTGGGAGTAATAAAACCGAACGAGTCATTAAATTTTTACTCCAGTTTTTGTTAACGGAATTGGGGGAATTACTGAATGATTTTAAAAGTAAATCGTAACTCCCAAATGAGATGAAAAGCAAAATTAAGTTGCTCCAAATAAGCAATTCAACAAATGCACCCCACAACTCTTTTGAGTGGAACCTGATAATAAAAATGGACAAGATCAAAATTGAAAGAACACTCAAAATTTGCCCGGTACCGTACAGCACTACGGTTTTAAAACGATGCAAAATTTTTTGTGAATCCATAATTTAATTGTCCGTTTAAACTGAACGAGGGAACTTTTATCTAAACCCGTAACTATTCGGAGTAAAAACCTTCAATTTCTGGTTGACGGTATTTCCAAATTTTGTGCAATGCTTTGATTTCATAAGGTAATTTGTAAAACCCCGTTTTGTACCTCCAATTGGAAGCTATGTGAAGAATTGACTTTTTATATCCCGTAATTCTAAAATCGGACACCGTTGGATACTTACCGTTTAATACCGTTTCAAAATTTTGAATGGTATCAATCATGTATGGTTTTAACCAAGGCGTTAAGGGGTTCTTTCGTAGGTCAAAGTTTTCCCAACTTGGAGAAATCCATTCTTCTAACGTGGATGGAAAACTAAACCCGGCTTCAATAATTTGTTGATATAGATCAGAACCTTCGGTAGGTGTTGGACTGTACAGATAAATGATAATCTCGGTATCGGGATTTATTTCCTTGATTTCTTTAATGAAATTGATATCCCATAATATTTGTTTGTACACCTGTTCTTCGGTTTCGGCAGGCATTCCGAGTACAAAAGACATTTCAGGAATAATACCCACACGTTTCATACGGGCGGCAAACTCCTTAATCATTTTACCCGATTGGGTGCCGCCTTTATTCATTTGCTTTAAGACTTCATCGTTACCGGTTTCTGCTCCTAGAAAAATCATTGTGCAACCCGCTTTTTTCATCAGTTGTAAATCCTCGTCCGAATAGCGGTTAATGGTATCAATTCTTCCCTCTCCCCAGTATTTGATGTTGTCATCCATAATGAGTTTAGAGAATTCAACTACGCGCTTTTTGGAAGTGAAGAAGTTATTGTCGTGAAACTCAATAGCATCAATTCCATATTTATCCTTAAAGTACTTCACATCCTTATACATTCCCTCAGCCGATTTACCTTTCCAAGCGGCATTAAAAATAGGAACGATACCGCAAAATGAACAGGTAAAAGGGCATCCCATACTGGAATGGTACGAAAGCGTTGTGTTACCCATAAACGTTTTAGCCAAGTAGTTTTTTACTGGATAATATTGGTTTAAGTGCGTGTATGGAAGGTCTGGAAGAGCATCTTGATCTAATAGGGGTTCTTTAGCTGTTTTAATTATTTCTCCCTTTTCATTTCGGAAAATGAGGTTTTTTATTGCTCCAAGATCAGTTGTGATCCCCTTTTCTAATTCATCCAGTAAAGAAGGAAAGGCTACATCTCCGGGACCGTTAATAATGTAGTCCACCACACCAGAATCCATGCAAACTTGGTATTGATTAGATGCAAAATAGCCCCCCCAAATAGTTGTAATTTCAGGGAAAAGCTTTTTTAATTCTTGGGTAATGGGGATGGCTTGACGTAATTGTGGTCCGGGCATTACCGTAGAACAGAAATAGCCATACTCACCCGACTCGCAAAGAGAAATAATTTTTTGTTGCGGATCTTTTTCCAAGTTTCCATCCACAAAAATGTATTCACGTTTACCTTGAATAGAGGCCCCAACTTGAAGAATAGAATTAGGAATTCTATGCTTAGAATTGGCGCTTCTTGGATTGAATATGATGATTTTATTTTTCACTGGTATTTTTTCTATTTGAAAGCTTCTTTATTTGATATAGTTAACCTCAATTGAAGAGGGTTCCCGTACAAAGGTAGACGTTCTAATTTCTGAAATGGGAGCGAATTTATTAACCTCGATTCTAACGTATCCTTCGGGTAAAAACATAAATTCTGTATTGTTAATTTTTAGTTGATTAATTAATAAAGCTTCTACTTCCGCAATGGTCATATTCCATTCACTGGCCAGCCTTTGCGCACTTGGCTGTTGATACATGATGTATTGCAATTCCATTTGCACATGTTCTTCATTTTGGCTGAAATCAACCCCATTTGGTAACGTGGTTTGTTTAGACTCATGATGAGACCTAAAGAAAATCAAGGTGTCTTCTAATTGTTTTGCAGTTAAATAACCTGGGTAGTTTGATTGTTTACTAAAAAGAGGATTGATTTTACTTTCATGACACCACATGCATTTGGCAGGTTTTCCGGAAGTGGATATGGCAGGGTCCGCATAATCCAATCGAATAGAGTCGGCACTGAAAATGGCAAAAATTGGCTGTCCGTTTTCTGAAATTTCTAAGGTTTCAAATTCTAAAACTTGCTTCGAAACAGAATCTATCTCTGTAGATAAAAACAATTGGTGGAGTCCGTTTGGAGACGAAAAGGAAAGCGTACGATGATTGGGAGAAATAGATGAGTTGTTTAAAAAGCCTTTTTTGGGTTGCAAATGGTATTGAGAAAGAATGTCTTTTAAATGAATGGGAGTTCCAGTTATTTCATAATAATGAGGAGAAGAACCAACAAGTAACGTAATATATTTACCTAAATCAAAACTACTATTACGTAAATACTCCTCGGATCCTTGCAGATTTTTATGTAAGGAATACATTGCTGTATGGCCATAATCTGGGAATTGCAATTGCTGCAGATTTATGGTTAGGTATGTATTGGAAATGGTAGGGTTTGCAAGCTGTCTTGCCCCCACATGCGATAGCGCCCAATTTAACCCGGTTATGGCATTCTCCATTTTTTCTGCATCATACGAAGCATTCCATTTTAATGTTATTTCATTTGGATCATGCGCATACGGTTCTATCGGATCATTAATACATGATGAAATAAATGGCAACAGAAATATTAGGAACGATAGATATTTCATGAGTTTAACTTCATTAATACCGTTGCCGCAATCGATTTACTTTTAGATTTTAGACCTTTTAGCGTTTTGCCGCTTTTGAATTCCTTAGCCGCATTGACTTCATTTACCACATGATTTACCGCGTAATTATAGAATTTTCTGGGGTAAGTTCTTTTAAAATCAATATCTCTATCGGTAGATTTATTCCAATCTGGTTTTTGAATAATTTGATCTTCAATCTGATTGTATAAACCAGTTCCTTTTATGGGGTAGGCCACGGTTATGGTAAAGCTATCAGGATCTGCTTTTTTAAGGTAATTCACCGTCAGGTCAATATCTTCTTTGGTTTCGGTAGGGTAGCCTACCATGATAAAAGTACCGGTAGCAATACCAAATTCTTTAGTTCGAATAATCATATCGCGAACCAAGTCAATATCCACTCTACGGTCCATTTCATTAATTATTCGTTGCGATCCACTTTCTGCTCCAATCCATATTTTACTGCAGCCCATTTCTTTGAGCATTTGTAGGACCTCATCGTTTAAGCGCTCCGCTCGCGTAATAATCTCAAATGGAATAACAATTTGATGCTTTTTGAATTCTTGATGTAATTCTCGCAACCATTTATGATTTACGGTAAAAACATCATCTACAAACCATAAGGAGTCGGGTTTGTAATTTTCTATTAATCCTTTAATTTCTTGAACTACCAGTTCTGGAGATCTTCTTCGGTAACTTTTTCCATACACTGCCGTACTACACCATTTACAGGTATAGGGGCAACCTCTTTGGGTAGAGATGTTGAGGGTATTGGTGCCATGAAATTCTTTCCATGCGTTTAAGTATAAACTTAAATCAATGGCTTCTCTGTCAGGTACCGGAAGTTGATTCATGTCTTTGATTTTGACACGCGCTTCCGTTTGAATCAAATTGTTTCCTTCTAAAAACGCAATACCTGAAATGGCCGTAAAATCACTTTCACAAATGAGCGCTTTTGATAGCTCAGTAAGCGTTTGCTCTCCCTCACCAATCACCAAAAAATCAGCTCCAAAATGAAGATAGTTATCGCAATTGTAAGTCACATCAGGACCGCCCATTATTACCTTAGAATCCTGTAATTCCGGTTGCGTTTTAATCCATTTCATAAAACGGATATTATTCACTTTAGTCATCAAATTGGCATAGATGGCAATGACCTTGGGTTTTGCGTTTAATACCACTTTTTGAAGTTCTTCATACGTAGAAAACGTTGAGTCAAAAACCTTTACCTCTAGGTTTTCTTGCTTGAGATAAGCAGATAAATACAATAAACCCAATGGAGGATAAGGACGCATTATTTTTTGTTCAATAGCGTCTTCGGCAATAAAGTAACCATGTGTGAGTAGTACATCCATTACCGTAGATTTAATGAAATGAGGTAATGGTCTGACAAAGCAGATAAAAAGAAAGAGTTAGAAGCCTTTTCATCTCTTTTTTCAAAGAAACGAAGTGTTTTTGGATAATTTAAGAATAGCTTATTTAGGTAGGATGGTGGAACAAATAATCCGATTGGAGAAATCCATTTCATTTTAAATTTTGAAGCTAGTTTTATTACATTCAATGGAGAATAATAGTATGTTTTAACCTCTTTTCCATCTAATTTAGCAAGTACCCCACTTTTGTTTTTTCTTCTAAATGCCTTTTTCCAATTAAATTTTGATAAGAAGTATAAGGTTTCCCAACCACAAAACTCAGGCATTATTACCATGATTAATTGGCCGTTCTTTTCTAATCTAGTGGAAGCCACCTCTAGAAACGTCTGTAACTGTAATGTTGTTAGACAATTTAGTCCACCGAAATTAGAGAAAATGACATCGTATTTTTCATCGGAATGAAATGTAGACAATTGGTTGATGTCTAATACCTCACTACTTACATTCGGAAACTCCAGCGTTTTTTTTTGAGTAACCGAAACCATTTCGTACGAGATATCCGTAGCTAAAACTTGAGCTCCTTTCTTAGCGAAATACAATGCATCTTGACCGGTTCCACAGTTTATTTCAAGCACCCTAACTTGGTTAAAATCTAATTGTAACTTTTCTAATTGATGGTGCACTAACTGTCGTTGCGCTTTGCCTATAGCAGTCTGTGTAAAATCAGTATCATACCGATTGGCTATGTGATCAAAATCGGCCATTAAGTGTTGGTATTACTTAGGGTATGTAACTGAGATTTCATATTAGCAATCAATGGCATATACACGATACGTTTACCTAGCATTTTAATTCCTTGATTACTTAATGGATTATGACTTTTTAGCCATTTTTTAGCTTGAGCATGACGATACACTTTATGCACGTATCTGTGCAGTAATTTATAATAATCCTGATTAAAAGTATTTTGAAACATCATGGCCAAATCATCCGAATCCGTCCAGTTGGCTTTAGTTCCTAATTGGGTTTTTACTTTATCGTAAAAAGGTGTCCCAGGTAAAGGGTACGAAACACTTACACCAATATTGTCGGGCATATTACGCAGCAACATTTCTATGGTAGCCTCAATGTCTTCTTTGGTTTCTCCTAAGTACCCGAATTGTAAGAAATACGCTACCAAAACTCCTTTAGATTGGAGTAAAGTCGTGCTTTTTTCAATCTGTTCAATGGTGGTACCTTTATCCATAGCATCCAGTACCTTTTGAGAGCCACTTTCCGCGCCAATCCATACTTCTTCTAATCCCGAGCTTACGAGTGCATCAATGTTATTTTCTTTTAAAAGCAGATCAGCTCTACTTTGAATTTTGTAACGAATAGAGAGTTGGGCATTTTTTAATTCTTCATCAAAAGTTTGTACCCATCCTGGTTTTAATCCAAAAATATCATCGCACATCCAGTACTTAATCACTCCAAAATGCTCTTTGATCCAAAGCATTTCTTCCACCACACTTTTAGGAGAGCGCACATTGTAACGTTGCCCATAAATAGGCTTTGCACACCAATTGCAATGGTATGGACATCCGCGGGTGGTGGCCATGTTTAGCGTAAACTCATGACCGTGTTGTTTCCAAATAGCTTTGTATGCGTCTAAATCAATTAAATCCCAAGCCGGTTGAGGTAGGGAATCTAAATCTTTCAAAACGGGACGTTTGCCGGTGTTAATCAGTTCTTCTTGTTTAAAGCAAATTCCTTTAACGTCTTTTAAATCGGTGTTGTTTTCAAAGCTTTGAATGGATTCTAGTAAGGATATCTCGCCTTCACCTAGCAAAATAACATCGGCACCTTTTTCGAGGTATTGTTCAAAATGATCGGTAGAATCAGAACTTGAAACTAGTATTTTACATTGATGCTTTTTGGCCATTTGCATCATGTTAAATGCAGCCTCTCGCATATTGGTCAAGCACATTTTGGTGAGGTAATTGAACCCGTCATCATATAAAACCAGATAATCAGGTTTTTCATTTTGTAAAATCTGTTCAATTTCAATGGGGCTATCTTTCAAACACACGTCAAATAAAGAAATATCAAAACCATTTTCGCGCATGAATGAGGCGGCATAAATGGTACCCAACGGAGGATAAGGCATTCCTGTTTTCCACTGTTTTGGATCTAATTTATAGTAGTAACTATGACTAAATAAAATCTTTGGCATTAGGCAGATTCAGAAACGGTTTGCGGTAAATTGGATACTTTTATACGAATTAGTTCCATTCGTTTTTCATAGGCTTTAAGTACCTTTTTTTGAAAATGACTCGGGTGATGTTTAGAAACTTGTTTGGTAGTTTTTAAAGCAATTTGGAAATCTTTTTCGGGCATGTTGCCAAACTTGTTTCTCCAACGTTTTAAGGTGATATTCATAAAAAAGTCATCCAGTACATTACCTAACGAGCCGTTTAAAACAGCTTCTAAAAATGATTTTAATCTATACTTATTCAAAGGTTGTATTTCTGGGTTTTGATGAAAATGCCCCGAGAAATATTTCTCTAACCATGAATTGCTTCTAATAATGTTTTGATGCATTTCTTCATTCACCATAGGCAACAAAGAGAGAAGTTCTACAGCCGTGAACCGGTTTTTTTGATCAATATCTAGCGAGTTTTTGTCTACCAGGTAATTAATGCAAAAGTACTTTCGAGAGTTTAACAAAAAGACCTTTTTATACAAAATCAATAGAGTTCTGGCTACCCATAATCGGTTAGGACTGGTTACAATAAAGAAGTCAATATCACCATCTTCATGCATTACGCCTTTGGATAAAGATCCAGAGATAAATACTCCTCTAACGTACGGAAATTTGCTAATGAGTTTTGACTTTTTTTGCGCCTGAAAATGATACTGATGCGCTCTAGAAGCACTTTCATTTCGTTTTTTTGCCAAGCTTACCTCGTTCCGGATAGAGAAAAAGCCACCTACTTCAAATATTAATTCGTCACTAATTAGCGCATTTAACTCATTGTCTAAAGCACATAAATTGGGAAATCTAGAGTATTTTAATATTTCCTGTTTGGATAACGGAAAGTCAAATACATCAAAGTATGCAAGCGCTTCTAGTGCGCCAGATTTGTATAGTTCTTCGTTTAGACTCATGTGATCGATTCCATAATCCAATGCTAGGATTTGGGAGCTGTTTTGGAAAACTAATATAGCTAGGATTTGGGAGCTACAAAAGTGCAATTCCAGTATAAAACAAGATGTTTTGCACAATGGAATTAGGAGGGATAAATGATACTTTCAGAATTTATTTTCGTATTGGGATAAAAGGTTAATACCATTACATTTGTGGCAATACTTTGAGATATGAATTTAGAGAGTTATTTCGCACCGTTTCGTAAGAATATTGTAGGCATTGATCAAAAATTTCAGACTCCCTATGGAGAGAAAAAAATTGTGTATGCTGATTGGACAGCCAGTGGTAGACTGTACGGTCCTATTGAAGATGCTTTAACGCATAAGTTTGGTCCTTTTTTAGGGAATACCCATACAGAGACTTCTGTTACTGGAAGCACCATGACCGTGGCTTTTCACGATGCTTTAGATATTATAAAAGACCATGTAAATGCGTCAAAAGACGATTACATCATTGCGTGTGAATCAGGAATGACGGGTGTGGTAAACAAGTTTCAACGAATTTTAGGATATAAAATTCACGAGAGCTTTAAAGATCAAATTACCATTGCAACAGAGGATAGACCAGTGGTTTTCATTACCCATATGGAACACCATTCTAACCACACTTCATGGTTAGAAACTATTGTTACTCTAGAAATAATTCAAGAAGATGAAAATGGTCTTCCTGACTTAGAAGATTTAAAGCGTTTACTGGAAAAGTATAAGGATAGAAAAATGAAGATTGCAAGTGTTACGGGATGTTCTAACGTAACCGGAGTGGTAACGCCTTATCACCAAATTGCAAAAATCATGCATCAAAATGGCGGTTGCTGTTTTGTTGATTTTGCTTGTTCGGCACCGTATGTTGAGGTAAATATGCATCCTGCAGATGAAGAAGAACATTTAGATGCGGTATTCTTTTCTCCACATAAATTTCTAGGTGGTCCTGGAACTCCTGGAATCATGATTTTCCATAAAGATTACTATAATAATGAAGTCCCAGATGTTGCTGGTGGCGGAACCGTTTCATGGACCAATCCTTGGGGAGGTAGAAAGTATTTTGATGAGGTAGAAGTGCGTGAGGCTGGAGGAACTCCACCGTTTATGCAAACCATTAAAGCGGCTCTTTCTGTGAAGTTAAAAGATCACATGGGAGTAGAGAATATCCTGAAACGTGAACATGAAATATTAGATATCATTTTTGACACTATTGATCCAGTGTCTAATATTCATGTTTTGGCAGATAACATCAAAAATAGAATGGGAGTGATATCCTATTATATTGATGATTTACATTTCAATTTAGGAGTGAAAATGTTGAATGATCGTTTTGGAATTCAAATGCGCGGGGGATGTTCTTGCGCGGGTACTTACGGACATATTTTGCTAGGTATTGAAGAACAAGTATCGAATAAAATTACCGAGGAAATTGATCATGGTGTTTTTGCTTCGAAACCAGGTTGGATTAGATGTAGTATTCACCCTACCATGACCAATGAAGAGGTTCACTTTATTGCCGATGCCATGATTGAATTGGCGGCAAATCATAAAGAGTGGAGTAAGGATTATGTGTATGATTCTGCTACCAATGAGTTCAAGCACAAAGACGGAGAAGAAAGTATTTCTGATAAAGTGAGTCAAATTTTTAATAGCATTTAAGATGGCTGGAAAAGTTGAAAATATTGGAGGCGTTTTTATCTACGCACAAGATTCCAAGAAGTTAGCTCAATGGTATGAAGACCACTTGGGTTTAAAACACGAAACTTGGGGAAATAGTGAAGTGTATTACATTTCTTTTCCCTATACGGATACAGAAAGTAACAAAAGGTATTTTGCTTGGTCCATCATGCCTGCTAAAACAAATCTTCCGGCAAAATCACCCAAGATATTCACCATGAATTTGCGTGTTTCTAACATAGAAGAGGTCATCAAAAAGTTAGAGGCAAAAGGTGTAGAAGTAAAAACTATGGAGGTACATGAAGAAGGTAAATTTGCTTGGTGTCAAGATGGTGAAGGCAATTACTTAGAGTTGTGGGAAGATGTAAACCCTAGTTAATTTAAACGTGAACGTTTTAGAGGTATTCAAGCGAAAATCAACTATTGTTACTTTATTGACAATAGTAATAACGGCAATTATAACGCTTCAAAATTTGTCGTTAGATACTTATATGATTCGTGATGTAGAAGTTTCGTTTTACAATAATTATCTCATATTCAAACAATCATTTTTTAGTCTGATTCATAACGAGAATCTGTATGCTCGACATTTAGATGTGCATGTAGACTTTTATAAGTACAGTCCCACGTTTGCTTTGCTTTTTGGGGTGTTTGTTTTTATTCCAACTTGGCTGGGTTTGTTTTTATGGAATTTGTTGAATGCTTTAGTTTTCTATGCCATTTGGCGTTTAGACTTAGCCGGTAATAAAAATAAATTCTGGATTTGGTTGTTTATGATTGTGGAGTTTGTAACGAATATACAAAGCTCTCAAAGTAATGGATTAATGGCTGGACTAATGGTTTTGTCGTTCGTGTTTTTAGAACGTAAAAACATGGCCTTAGCTACTTTAATGATTGTACTATCTATGTATATCAAGATATTTGGAGTGGTAGCATTTGCGCTATTTTTGTTTTATCCAGATAAAATTAAAGCTATAGGGTATGCGGTTTTATGGACGGTGATATTATTTGCTTTGCCGCTAATGGTAGTAAGTCCAGATGAGTTGATTCAGCAGTACCAAAACTGGTGGGTGTTGTTAAAGGCAGATAAGCCAGTAGATTTTAGTTTGTCTATCATGGGATGGCTAAAGTATTGGTTTGGTTTGGTGCCTTCAGGAGGGATGTTAACGGCCTTAGGCGTGGCATTATTTTTAGTTCCTTTTACGCAAATTAAGAAATATTCGAACCCCGTTTTTCGACAATTAGTTTTGGCCTCTGTACTGATGTGGGTGGTTTTGTTTAACCACAAGGCAGAGTCGCCTACTTTTATTATTGCCATTGCCGGAGTGTCTATCTGGTATTTTGCACAACCTAAGAACAACTTCAATTTGGTTTTATTAGTTGGAACTGTTTTATTTACCCAACTAGCTCCAACCGACTTGTATCCAAGTAGTATAAGAAGCACCTATTTTATTCCGCACGTAATAAAGGTGGTGCCCATAATTTTGGTTTGGTTAAAGGTGTTGTATGACCCTACTTTTACCGTGAAGGAGTTGGAAGATTAAATCTTTTTGTGACCGTTGAATAAGTTAATCCAAAAAATAAAGTCAAGTAAATTTTTGCAATTGCTTATTGTAGTGGTCTGTTATTCGGTGTATCGTTCGGTTAGCATAAACACTCTTTTTCCCAATTTATCCTTTAACCTATTTTGGTACTTATCTGCCATTTTGATATTGCCTTCCATTTTGTTGGTTTTTAGATATGTAAAAGAAGAGGTTTCATTCGTAAAAATATTGACATCTCTTTTTCTGGCCTACTTGATAAGTTGTGCCGTATTAACGCCCTTTTTATTTTGCAATTCAAAGGTGTTTACTAAAGACGCTAGAGTTTTTCACGATTCTAGTAAATTACTTGGAATTCAAAGTCAAAGACTGAGTTCTGGTTTCTATTTCATGGTTAATGACGAGGTGTTTTTCTATCCCGAATATCAAAAAATATTAAATGGTGTAAAACCTAATCAATGGAAAGATCTTACCGTGTATTTTTCCTATAAGCAAGGATTATTTGGTTCTATAATACTGGAAGAAATTAGGGTTTCTAGAAATTAAAACCACTTTTTCTAATTGGATAATTAGTAATATCCATACATCCGTAGCTTTGTGTTTTTTTTAACGGAAAAGGGAACGTATTTAATGCGGAGTGGTATTCCTTTTTTAAAGCCTTTTGATTGATTATTGTAGGTAGAAAACAACATTTTTTTGACTAAAAGAAACAGGGGAGCTTATGAATTCGAATAATGAGTTAAAGTATTTTATGTTAAAGTGCTCCTTTTCCAATTAAGTGATTAACCCCTTTTGGTAAAGGATTCCCAGATGATCTTCTAAATGAAACAATTTGTCCGGTATGATACAAGGCATCAGCTATAGGTCCATTCATCATATTCCATAAAGGAAAAAAGTATTCCTTATCTTTGGATTGAATAATTACCCGTAGTTCTTCTAGATCGCTTTCTGCCTTTGTTCGAGCTAAGACGCTGGCTAATTCTAGATTAGCCAAAAAAATGGTGCGTAAATCGGAGAAGGTCATTTCTATAAAATCTTGGTTGATGGCGCGATCACACTTTTTATCCATTATTGCGTTTTTGATCATTACGGATAACCACACCATATGTTCTAAAGTTTGTCGGCAACTCATAGCGTCTTCGGAGGGAGAAAACAGGAGGTCTTCTTCACGTAACCCTTCGGTTGCCCAATAATATCTAAAGGCCAGTCCATCAATAAATCGACTAATAATATTACCTGATGAATAGGACTTTGGTGCTTCGTTAATGTGGGAGTAGTTCATAGTAGACTTCTTTGTTCTCTTCAAAGGTAGCCAAACTGTTTAGCGATATAAACCTATCTGAAACCAGATTTTTGATTCTTCGTTCATTTCAGAAAATCCAGAATGAGGTGCAGATCCAGATTGAGGACCTTTTCCTCCTCCGCTATAATTAGCGCTATTTGAACTCACTCCTTGTTGAGGTCTCCCGCCACCACCAGAGCGGCCACCACCTTGTCCTTCATCACCCATTGGAGGTCTTTGTTCCATGTCAAAACTTCCCGTAACAATACCTATTGAAAGATCTAGCAAACCGGCTCTTCCATTGGTTGAGATTTCGGTAAAAGGAATGATTAGATCGTATTCCAATTCTTTAGAAGCATTGGCTTTAATACGCAATTGCATATTAGCTTGAGGATTTAAGGTTGTGAAATTTCGCTTTTTTTCATTTTTCACAAATTGAACTCCTGTAGAAGTAGAATTGATCAATGTTTTTAAATCGGGTTTTTTACCTCTTGGGCCGTTTTGGTTTAGTTGCTCACTGCCTTGAGGAGAGCCCATGGGGTAATTCACATAAATGGATTTCTTTTTTCTACCCGAAGGATCAAAATATACGGTCATGCCTGCGCGTAAAATTTTGGCAATAGTTGGTTCATGGTTGGTTTTGATATTGAGATGTAAGTTCTCTTCATCATTTGATACCCGGTAACGTATTTGACTTTTAGAATCGTAGTACTTAGAAGTTACTGTTTGAATTTGTTCTTCCTCAATACTATTTACCATTTGCAAGTTGCTACAAGCATTCATGGCTAAAATGCTTGCTGATAAACATAAAAGTGTGGATCTTTTCATAATGGTGCTTAAGAGCGTAAAGAAATGATAAGGTTTAATAGTAGGGTGAAAAATTCTATAAAATTTAGGATTCTTTTTGTTTCTGAAATTAATTCCAATCGCAAACAATAACCCATTAGAAAATCAGATATTTGCAGCTGCATGTGTTAAGGCAAAGTCAATCATGATTGAAGTAGGGAAAACGGTTGTTTCTAGAGATGTATTTAAAAAGGAATTTGTATGCAATTTATCGGCATGCAAGGGAGAGTGTTGTATTTCAGGTGACGCTGGTGCCCCATTAACCAATGATGAGAAGGACATTCTGGAAAATATTTATCCAATCGTAAAACCCTATATGCGTCAAGAAGGAATTGCTTCGGTTGAAGAATTTGGAACCTCGGTTTATGAGGAAAGGGACAAAGAATATGAAACACCCTTGGTCAATAATGCGGAATGCGCATACGTATTTTTTTCTGAGGATGGAGCTGCTTTATGTGCTATTGAAAAAGCGCATAATGATGGTAAAGTAGATTGGCCGAAACCTATTTCATGCGCGCTATATCCTATTCGAATTAAAGCGTACAAACAATTTGATGCAATTAATTACGATAAATGGGACATATGCTCAGATGCGTGTACTTTGGGTAAAGAATTAAATGTTCCCGTATATAGATTTCTAAAAGGACCTCTTATTAGAAAGTACGGAAAAGATTGGTATCAAGACCTAACCGAGGTGGCCGAATTGGTAGAAAGAGAGCTCTAAGTCATACTTCTGTCAGAATAAGGGTGGTCAGCCCTTAACCCCCCCCAATACTTTGATTTTTTAACTCGGATTTGTTGTATCTTGACATCGGTTTAGGAATCGTCATTCTATTAAGTCCTTGTATTTTCGAATGCAAGGGCTTTTGCATTTAATAGAGTTGCCTTTTTTGTGTTAAGATAGGCTCATCATTTCTCGTATATTTGCTACCCCATTATTTTCTAAAGAGTTGACCATGAATAAAATCTTTACTTTCTTATTTGGTTGTATCGCCATTGGATCAGTTGCGCAGGAGAGCGTGATTGAAAACCAAAAGTTACGTAATCAACTGTACCAAGAATTTCGTCAGAAGGAAATTCAAGATAGTTTGTTGGCAGTTCAGCTACAGGTTACTGGAAACGTCAAAATTGTGGAGATTAATGACCAATCTGAAATTATTCAATTAGTACGTTTCGAGCCTAATGGGTTTCCCGTTTTTTATTCGAATGACAACTCAAATGCGGCAGCTACTGTAGGTACTAATTTGGTGGTAGCAGGGGCTACCAATGGATATGGTCTTACCGGTAATGGAATGACCATTGGTGAATGGGATGGCGGTGCGGTTAGAGGTACGCATAATGAACTTACCGGAAGAATTACGCAAACTGATGGAGCTACCTCTTTAAGTGACCATGCAACTCACGTGGCTGGAACTCTGGCCGCTTCAGGAGTTCAGGCCAATGCCAAAGGGATGGCTACAGCTGCAAACATTAGTGCCCACGATTTTTCAAATGATGATAGTGAAATGACTACCTTTTCCGCTGCTGGATTGATTTCAAATCATTCGTACGGACGAATCACAGGATGGAGAGAAATGAGCAGTGGAGGCTGGAGATGGTATGGAGATACCACTATTAGCGGGGTGGAAGATTATATGTTTGGTTTTTATTCTTGGAATGCACGTAGTTGGGATTTGATTGCCAATGCTGCGCCAAATTATTTAATTGTAAAATCTGCAGGAAATGATAGAAATGATGAGCCTCCAGCTTCGGTAACTTCACATGATATTTATTACAATGGAAGTTGGATTAACTCCACCGTTTCACGTGGACGTGATGGAGGAACAACCGGTTATGATTGTATTTCCTCTTCCGGAAATGCCAAAAATATTTTAACCGTAGGTGCGGTTTCTGATATCCCAAATGGGTGGAGTCAGGTTAGCGATGTGGTGATGTCTTCCTTTAGTGGATGGGGTCCAACAGATGATGGTAGAATAAAACCGGATATTGTGGCTAATGGAATCTCTTTGTATTCATCAGGAAGTTCTAGTAATTCAGATTACTATAGTAGTAACGGGACTTCTATGTCGGCACCAAATGCCACTGGGTCAATGGCCTTACTTCAAGAGATGTACAATGATTCCAATAGTACTTACATGACCGCGTCAAGTTTAAAGGCGCTAGTTATCCATACCGCAAACGAGGCCGGTTTAACAGGTCCTGATTTCAAGTTTGGCTGGGGATTGTTAAATGTTAAAGGTGCCGCAGATGTTATTGCGGATACCACGGAAAACAAGATCATAGAAGCCACACTATCCAATAACGGTTCTGACACCTATACATTTTATACGGATGGAACTAAGGATGTGGAAGCAACTATTGTATGGAATGATCCAGCAGCTGCCTTGCAATCTGCGGCATTAGACCCAACAAATGTGATTTTGGTTAACGATTTAGATTTGAGAATTTCAGATGCTTCTGGAACCATAAAGCAGCCATGGGTTGTCAATGGAGCTATGCCTTCAAACGCTGCCACTCGAGGCGACAACGTAAAGGATAATGTAGAGAAGGTGATTTTTGATAGTCCAACAGCAGGTCTCTATACCTTTACCGTTAGTCATAAGGGTACTTTAGGAGGGCTTGTAGGTGGACAGGCCTACTCAATTATTATTACCGGTCTTGCACAACAACCTTTAGGAAACCCACCGGTAGCTTCTTTTACTTCAAACGTTACGACTGTATGTGAAGGTGATTCTGTACTATTTACCAATACATCTTCAAATGGACCTAATACTGTAGAATGGACTTTTACGGGGGGTAGTCCGGCAACTTCCACAGACTCAGTTATTACTATTGGATACGCCACTGCGGGTACTTATGAAGTAAAACTAAAAGTGACTAATTCAACGGGTCAGGATTCAGTAGTTCAAAGTAATTTTATTACCGTTAATGCCGCACCCGTGGTGACTACTTCCCCAATTGCATCGGCATGTATGGTTTCAGGATTGATTCCTTTAACAGGAGGCTCTCCAACCGGAGGAACATGGTCAGGGAATGGGGTAACTAATAATTCATTTGACCCAATGGTAGCTGGAGTGGGAACATTTCCATTAACGTATACGGTAACCAATGGAGGGTGTACTGGAACAGCAGTTGAAAACATTACGGTTACATTGCCGCCAACGGTTACATTGCCTGGTTTTAGTGCGAGTGTATGCGATAACAGCTCTTCATTTGCCTTGTTTGGAGGAACTCCTGCAGGGGGTACCTATTCTGGAACAGGAGTGTCAAATAATGTTTTTGATCCTGCGCTTGCCGGACTGGGGTTACATACCATTACCTATACCTACGTTGATACCAACGGGTGTTCAGGAACGGCAAGTACAACTTTAAATGTATTACCAGGTACTTCCACTTCCTTGGGTGCTTTTTCAGATGTATGTGATAGTTCTGCCCTCGTTAGTTTAACAGGAGGTACGCCATCAGGAGGGTATTATTCTGGATTAGGTGTTGATTCAGCTACGGCTACTTTTGATCCCGCCATTGCTGGTCCGGGTACGCAAACCATAACTTATTTTGGTTCCGGTGGTTTGTGTGTTTCTGCTGCTACCAATACCATTACTGTAAATCCTCTACCTACCGTAACTATGACGAGTTTGCCGTCTGAGTGTTTGGCTACAACTTCTGTAGTACTTTCTGGGGGTAGTCCAGGGGGAGGAACGTATTCTGGAACTGCTGTAACTAATGGTGTTTTTGATCCAAGTACTGCAGGCGTTGGTTTACATTGGATTTATTATTCGTATTCGGATGCCACAACAGGTTGTTCAGGAATGGACTCTACCACTATCGATGTGGTTAATTCTATTCAGTTTAGTTTAAATGATACTTCGATTTGTGAAAATGAACCTTCTTTTATTTTGACGGCTGGATCACCTTCAGGAGGTGTGTATTCAGGTACTGGAATTGTTGGAGGTGTTTCATTTGATGCAGCAGTTGCGGGTGTTGGTGTGCATCAAATCACCTATACCAATGCAGTAAACTCTTGCGCCAGTCCAGGTGTTGCCAACTATACGGTGGTATCTGGTCCTTCGGTTACTTTAGTTGCAATTCCAAACCTTTGTTTGACAGGTGGTCTGGTAAATTTATCAGGAGGTTCTCCTGCTGGAGGAACTTATTCTGGAATTGGAGTTGTAAATAATATTTTAGATCCTACTGTAAATGGTACTGGGCCTATAGATATTACTTACACGGTTACTGCAAATGGTTGCTCTAGCTCAGCTACTCAAACCGCCATGATTGGAATGGGGTCTCCAGAAATAACGAATATTAAAACCTCCTACTGTGTGAATGAAAGTAGCGTGGTTTTAATAGGAAATCCTTCTGGGGGTACATTTGCAGGAAGTGGTATTTCGGACAGTTTATTTGATCCTAATTCAGCAGGAGTTGGTTTTCATAATATTGTATACACTACCACTGGTGGTTGTGCGGGTTCTACCTCCTATTTGATCCAAGTAAATCCAAAACCAATTATTGGAAACATGACGGGGCCATTGATTTCTTCTCAAAATCGTGTGGCACCGTATCAAGTTACTGCTCAAAATGGATCCTTTTATAATTGGAATGTAATAGGAGGTTCTATTGTTATTAATTCTAATAATCAAGTTTCTATTAAATGGGATAGTGCCTCTACCGGAATGATAGAAGTATATATGGTAGACCCCAATGGGTGCATGGATACTACAAGTATTACAGTTGAACTTTGGCCGGTAAGTGTTGCTGAGATTGAATTAGTAGATGAAGTTAGCTTTTATCCTAATCCAGTAACGGAAAAAATTACATTTAATGGAAAACTTGGTAAGCAGGAAGAAATTCAATTAGTTATTTTAGATGTTTCGGGTAAACAGGTATTTAGTGCCAAAAGAAATTTCACTAAAGGTGAATTTCTATGGGATTTGAATGTGAGTTATTGGAGTTCAGGGTCTTATTTCTTTCAGGTTTCCAGTACGGATAAAATACTAGGACAAGGTAAATTTTTGAAACATTAATTAAGAAATTCGGCAAGAATCCAACCCTTTAGTTGTTTTATTTTTGCAGTACTAAATTTTGAATATGCGTACATTAATCAGGGATGCACAGATTGTAAATGAAGGAGAAATTTTTACTGGCTTTGTGTTAGTAGAAGATGATGTAATTGTAATAGTTGGAAAGGCTGGAGAGGAACTACCTCATGCAGATAAAGAAATTGATGCTACTGGGAAGTTTTTAATTCCAGGATTAATTGATGATCAAGTGCACTTTAGGGAGCCAGGTTTAACGCATAAAGGAGATATTCAATCAGAATCAACGGCAGCTGTAGCGGGTGGAATTACTACTTTTATGGAAATGCCTAATACCGTGCCGCAAGCAGTTACCATTGAAGAACTAGAAAAGAAGTACGAAATAGCTTCCAGAACTTCGTTAGGTAACTACTCTTTTTATTTAGGGGTGACGAATAGCAATATCAATGAAATTAGAAACATTGATCCACGTAGAATTTGTGGGGTGAAAATTTTCATGGGATCATCTACCGGTGATATGGTGGTTGATAACGATAACTCTTTAGACAATGTATTTCATGATGCACCGGTATTAATTGCCACGCACTGTGAAGATGATGATACCATTAAGGCGAATCAAGCAATGTACGAAGCTAAATTTGGAGATGATATTCCATATAAGCATCATGCAGATATTAGAAGTCATGAAGCATGTTACAAGTCTTCAAGTAAAGCGGTTAACTTGGCGAAAAGAAATGGCTCTCAATTGCATATTATGCATTTGTCTACCAAGAAAGAATTGGAGTTGATTGAAAAAGGGCCAATGCTAGATAAGCGAATTACAGCCGAAGCATGTGTGCACCATTTGTGGTTTAACCGCTCAGATTATGATACCAAAGGGGCTTTTATTAAATGGAATCCAGCGGTGAAAGATGAAGAAGATCGTTTGGCTTTGCTAGAAGCATTGAATAACGATACCTTAGATATTATTGCTACGGATCATGCCCCTCATACCTTGGAAGAAAAAACAGGGGTATACACTAAAACACCTTCTGGAGGTCCTTTAGTGCAGCACTCGTTAACTGCTTTGATGGAATTCCACTTAGATGGGGTTTTGCACATTACTAAGATGGTAGAAAAAGCATGCCATAATCCAGCTCGTTTATTTTCAGTTGAAAAGAGAGGATTTATTAGAGAAGGGTATTTTGCTGATTTAGTATTGGTGAATCCAGATAGTCCTTGGACCGTAGATAAATCAAACATCTTATACAAATGTGGTTGGTCTCCGTTTGAGGGGTATACTTTCCGCACGCAAGTAGAAAAAACTTTTGTAAACGGCCATTTGGCATACGATAACGGAAATATTGATGCTTCAAAACAAGGGCAAAGAATTTCATTTGATCGTTAATTCATGAAAAGAATCACGAGTTTTTTAGTTGTTCTGTTATGTACGGGATGGTTTACTTCCTGTGCTCCCGAAGGACAAGCTAAACCTGAGGGATTGATTCCGGAAGGAGAAATGGTAATGGTGCTGAAAGATATTTCTTTAGTAGAAGCACGTTTTCAACGCAGGTTGAGTATGCCAGGTATTCACCCCAATGAGTTGGTGTTTGAAAACTATAAGATGGTTTTTGATTCTCATAATATAGATATAGAACAATTTAAAAAGTCCTATTCCTATTATGAGGAAAACCCTGAGATCATGCGTAACATGTATGATTCGGTAATTATTGTGCTGACTAAAGAAGAAAGTGCCTTAAAGGAAACCACAGAAAAATAACAAACTATACATTATTAAAGTTAATACTCTATGCTCTCAGACGAAGGTTTTATTCCTCTAAATCCTACTACTTACTCAAATGAAGAAATGCTGCAACGTAGCAGGGCTCTTTTTGAGCAAATGGACAAGCGTAGGTCGGTTCGCGAATATTCTAATCAAACGTTTCCAATAGAAATTTTGGAGAATATTATTAAAACAGCTTCAACAGCTCCTTCTGGGGCGCACAAGCAACCTTGGACTTTCTGTATTGTTTCTAGCGATGAAATAAAATCGAAAATTAGAGAAGCAGCAGAAGAAGAGGAACTAGAAAACTACACCCGTAGAATGAGCGATTCATGGTTAGAAGATCTAAAGCCTTTTGGCACAGATCATATCAAGCCGTTTATTGAAGTTGCTCCATATATTGTGGTGGTGATGAAACATTCGTACGAGTTTGGAGAGGAGAATGAAAAGCTACAGAATTACTATGTAAATGAGTCGGTGGGTATAGCCGTTGGCTTTTTTCTTTCGGCAGTTCATAATGCAGGTTTATTTGCCTTAACTCATACCCCAAGTCCGATGAGATTCTTAAAAAAGATTCTAAATCGACCTGAAAATGAGACTCCATACTTATTGATACCTGTTGGCTTACCAGCTGATAACGTGCAGGTTCCGAACATTAAAAGAAAAGGTTTAAAGGATATTATAGAGCGTTATTGAAACATTTTGCAAAACTTGTGTAACACTCATCTTTTATTTTTCTTTGCCGCGATTATAAATTAACATTAAATATCTTACAGAGATGTCAGAAGTTAAAGAAAAAGTAATAGCTATTATCGTTGACAAATTAGGAGTTGACGAAAGTGAAGTTTCATTAGAATCTTCTTTCACTAACGATCTAGGAGCAGATTCTCTAGACACAGTTGAATTAATTATGGAATTTGAAAAAGAATTTGATATCGCTATCCCAGACGATCAAGCAGAGAACATTGCTACCGTAGGAGATGCTGTAACTTACATTACAGATAACAAATAATTTTTAAATCTAAATCCCTGTTAAAATGGAGTTAAAACGTGTAGTTGTAACTGGACTGGGGGCAATCACCCCGATTGGTAATAATATTTCTGAATATTGGGAATCTTTAGTTGCTGGTAAAAGTGGTGGTGCTTTGATTACCCATTTTGACACGGAGCATTTCAAAACGAAATTTGCATGCGAGGTCAAAGGCTTTGATGTAGATGGATATTTTGAAAGAAGAGAAGGTAGACGAATGGATAAGTATTCCAAGTTTGCTCATATCTCTTCAGATGAAGCCATTAAAGACGCAAATTTAGACCCAGAAAAACTCGATCTTGATCGAGTTGGGGTCATTTTTGCCTCTGGAATCGGTGGAATCACAACTTACCAGGAAGAAGTTTTAGGTTTAGCAAAAACCAATATGGTTCCTAAGTTAAATCCTTTCTTTATTCCTAAAATGATCGCAGATATTGCTGCGGGTCAAATTTCAATTAAATACGGTTTTAGAGGTGCTAACTATTGCACCGTTTCTGCTTGTGCGTCTTCAACACATGCTATGATTGATGCTTTTAACTTAATTCGTTTAGGTAAAGCTGATGTAATGGTTACCGGTGGAGCGGAAGCTGCCATTACCGAATCTGGTATTGGTGGTTTTAACGCAATGCAAGCCCTATCTACTAGAAATGATTCTCCGGAAACAGCTTCTCGTCCTTTTGATAAGGATCGTGAAGGTTTTGTAATGGGCGAAGGTTCTGGTGCTGTAATTGTGGAAGAATTAGAACATGCTTTAGCCCGTGGTGCTAAAATTTATGCGGAATTAGTTGGTGGTGGAATGACCGCTGATGCACATCACATTACCGCTCCACACCCTGAAGGGCTAGGTGCGATTAATGTAATGAAGCAAACCATGGAAGACTTTAATGACGTTGTACCTACAGATGTAGATTACATTAACGTGCATGGAACGTCTACTCCTCTTGGTGACATTGCAGAATGTAAAGCTATTAAATCAGTATTTGGTGAGCACGCTTACAATTTGAACATTAGTTCTACTAAATCTATGACAGGCCACTTATTAGGTGCTGCAGGAGCGGTAGAATCTATTGCTACGATTTTAGCGGTGAAAAATGACATTGTTCCTCCAACTATTAATCACGTTACAGACGATGATCAAATTGACTCCAAGTTGAATTTGACCTTTGGGGAAGCGGTAAAAAGACCAGTTAATGTTGCTTTGAGTAATACCTTTGGTTTTGGTGGTCACAATGCTTCGGTATTGTTCAGAAAATACAAAGGCTAAAAGGTGTTCGGCTTCTTTAATTGGGGGAAATCAACCCTAGAAAAGGAAAACCCCAATATTTCTAAACTTTTAACTTCCATAGGTGTCAAAACATCTAAGGCGGAATTGTATTTGCAAGCGTTAAGGCACAAATCTGTGTATGAAAGCTCCTTTCAAAACAATGAACGTCTAGAGTTTTTAGGTGATTCTATTTTGGATTCGGTGGTGGCCGAGATTCTTTTTGAGAAGTTTCCGCAAGCTAAAGAAGGTTTCCTTACCCAAATTAGGGCGCGAATAGTGAGTAGAAGTAGTCTAAATAAATTAGGGTTTGCTTTGGGTTTAGATAAGCTGATTGAGGCGCAAATGAGTAGAGATGTAAAAGAAACCTCTCTTGCTGGAAATGCTTTGGAAGCGCTTATTGGAGCTATTTATTGTGATAAAGGATTTGAGTTTACCAATAAGTTTATTCGTGATAAAATTGTTGGACCTCATGTTCATTTTGACACCATACTTAATCATGAGCCGGATCCAAAAAGTAGAATTATTGAGAAAGCTCAAAAAATGAAGGTCAAGGTAACCTTTAAAACACATCTGTTTAAAAAAGACGAGCCGCAATCTTTCCAAAGTATTGTTTTTTTTGAGGGAAAGGAAATGGCTGTTGCTAACGGTTCTTCCAAAAAGAAGGCGGAGCAAAAAGCTGCTGCTGAGGCTTTAAAGGTTTTGCGAAAGTAGTTTGTTAGCTTTTTAACAATCCTTCCTTAATTGCTTAACGTTAGCGTAAGTAAGTTTACTAAGTAATTAGCTAATTTAGCCTACTACTAAATTCGTGCGCTTATGGCAGTAAAACGCCTTACATTAGATAATGAGTCGGATGCTTTTGTGTTGGCAATTAGTTGCCATCAGAAAAGTACTAAATTGGCATGGGAGATTAACCGTGCCATTAGTTGTGAGCTACAAGCTACTGAGCTATATGAAAACAATATTTATTTTGTAACAAATGTCAAAGGATTTCCGTATTATAAATGGACGAATCCTGATGAGCGATTTACTATTCATTTAATTGCAAACCGAGGCGAAAGTGCGCTTCTTGTTCCAAGTCAAAAAATGATAGATTACTTTTTTGTGGTAACTGGTTTTTTTGAGGAATTAGATTTTGAACAAGGAGTGAAGAATATCAAAAAAATTGAGAGCGTGTTAACCGCTTTCCCAGTTGTACTGGATAAAATAAAACAATGAAAGAATTCAAACGCACCAAAATAGTTGCTACCCTAGGGCCTGCAACAAATGACAGAGAAACGCTGAAACAACTAATCTTATCAGGAGTAAACGTTTGTCGAATTAATTTTTCGCATGCCAATCATGAAGATTTGGTAAAGACTATAAAAACGGTACGTGAATTAGATCATGAACTAGGAACGCATACGGGGTTTTTGGGTGATTTGCAAGGCCCAAAAATCAGGATAGGAAACCTGCATTCTGAGCCCATAATGATCGAAAAAGGGCATCGCATGATTTTTACTACGAAGCCTTATCTGGGTGATGCGGATCGAGTTCATATTAATTATACCGATTTTGCCAAAGATGTATATCCTGGAGAAAAGATACTAGTGGATGATGGTAAATTGATGTTTAAAGTAGTTAGTACCAACGGGGAAGATGAGGTAGAAATGGAAGTTCAATACGGAGGTCCGTTACACTCAAGAAAGGGAGTTAACCTGCCGGATACTAAAATATCTATGCCTTGTTTAACTGAAAAGGATTTAAAAGATTTAGATTTTGCATTAAGTCAAAATTTGCATTGGATAGGATTATCGTTTGTTCGAGAGGCAGCTGATATCATTCAGTTACGCGAAATTATTGATGCTAATAATAAAGACAGCCGAATAATTGCCAAAATTGAAAAGCCAGAGGCCATTACTAACCTAGATGATATTATTGAGGTTACAGATGGCGTTATGGTAGCTCGGGGCGATTTAGGAGTAGAGGTTCCTTTAGAAGAAGTGCCCTTATTGCAAAAAGAGATTGTATTGAAGTGTCAACAAATGGCTAAGCCGGTGATTATTGCTACCCAAATGATGGAGTCTATGATAGAAAACATTACTCCTTCTAGGGCAGAGGTAAACGATGTTGCGAACGCAGTAATGGACGGAGCGGATGCAGTGATGTTGAGTGGCGAAACTTCGGTAGGAGAGCATCCTGTGGAGGTAATCAAGGTCATGTCGCGTATTATTCGTCAAACAGAAACCTTTAATGGAATTTATAATGCCAATTTCCAGCCATTAATTAATACGCAAAGATATGTCTCAGATAATATTTGTTTTGGAGCTTTAGACCTCGCTGAGAAGGTTCAAGCCAAAGCAATCGTTACATTATCTTTTTCTGGATATACCACAATCAAAGTGGCTAGTTTTAGACCTAAAGCAGCCGTGTATGTATTTACTGGAAACAGGAGATTATTGAAAATGATGAGTTTGGTTTGGGGAACGCGAACATTCTTTTACGATCAGTTTGTAAGTACAGACGACACAATTGAAGATATTAAAGACATGCTTCGCAAAGAAGAAGGGTTTGAGGAGGATGATTTAATTGTGAATATCGCCAGTATGCCTATTAAGAGAAAAGGGATGAGTAATATGATTCGGTTATCCTATATCTAGAAATATTTTGAAACAAAAAAATCCGCCACTGAATAGGTAGCGGATTTTTTTGTTTTAGTCGGTTCATTATTTCAAGCTATGCCCCATAGATACCCAAGAATACTTTCCAATTTTCCATTTGCTGTCTATTCGCTTCACGGTTACGGTAGCTACAAATGAACGGTCTATAACCGGCACTTCGTTTTCATACGATCGTAAAATAGCAGTATACACTACCGAGTAAATATCTTTTCTCCCATCAAAATATACGTAGTCTACGTTTCCAATTTGAATGGTGAAATTCTCTTTTGAACCTACCTCTGCAAGCATTTCAGAAAATTCCTCTTTATGCATAGTTTTAACGGTGGCTTTATCATCAATTCCAATACCTGTCTCTTATACACATCTGACGCTGCCGACGATCTAC
>OLHJ01000051.1_pt1 | contig 48215 bp, 45 predicted proteins | sample 1609491 | NCBI WGS metagenome assembly OLHJ01 (sample SAMN05416861, study PRJEB24817) | seawater metagenome | isolation source: Sea water | place: Canada:Atlantic | collected 2013-11
TCGGCGGACTATGCCTGGGCCAACGGACCATGAAAATCTATAGTCCGTCGCTCCAAATCATAACTCGATGAAATCTAACGAAAAATGGTGGGCCCACAGGGACTCGAACCCCGGACAAACGGATTATGAGTCCGCTACTCTAACCAGCTGAGTTATAGGCCCATGTTCTTACATGGGGATATTGCTGAAAATCATGAAGCAACATAATTGACCGTATTGTAACAATTTTTCTTTGTCTTGTTCTTTTTTAAACAAGCTATTATGAGTCCGCTACTCTAGCCAGCTGAGTTATAGGCCCATGTGTTTTGCAAATTGTTTAATCTCGTACATTTTGAAATTGTGCAGCGATGCTTTTCTCTACTGCCTTGGCGTCTGCTTTTAGCCCTTGAGCTAGCTGTATAGCCATAGCATCGGTGTAGATCTCTTCAGTGCCATTGGCAATACCATCAAACACATAGCTTGCTAATTCTTCCGTTGAGCCTTTTTCTACCGTCATGCCTGCAGTCATATCAGTGTCGATTGGTCCAGGGTAAATGCCGCACACCAAAGTATTTTGGCCAGCCAGAACAGTTCGTTGACCTTGGGTCAGTGAGTGCCCTGCAGCTTTTGAAGTAGAGTAGGTTGGTGCGAAGGGGAAATTAACCAGCCCGGCAACGGAAAGCACATTCGCTATGGCGCCGCCGCCATTGGCTTTAAGGATTGGTGCAAATGCTACGACCATGCGCATGGGGCCATAGAAATTGGCATCCATTTCGAGTTTTGATTTTTCTACAACGTCATCGGCTAGCAGCTGTGCGCCGGTACCCATACCGGCGTTGTTGATGACGATATCAACATCAGTGGCGGCTGCGGCAGCGGCTTTGACTTGATCGCTGTTGGTGACATCTAGTGTAAGAGTAACAACACGGGCGCTGTCTATTGCCTTTACTTCGGCGAGCTTCGATTCATCTCTGGCGGTTGCGTAAACTTTCTTGGCGCCCAATTCCAATGCCCTTATGGCAAGGGCCTTTCCAATGCCACGATTGGCGCCTGTAACCAAGACTACTTTACCTTCTACAGGAACTCCGTTCATTTGCTTCTCCGTGGCGCTTGCTTTGATTCGAACTCTTGGATGATATTTATTCAATAGCGTGGCTGGTTAACTAGCCACGCTTCGTGTTTGATATTATAGGCGCTAATTTCCGCTTGTACTATTACTCGTCGAGAAAGCTACGAAGATGATCTGAGCGAGTAGGGTGGCGCAGTTTACGCAGCGCCTTCGCCTCAATCTGACGTATGCGTTCACGGGTTACGTCGAATTGCTTGCCCACTTCTTCTAGAGTGTGGTCGGTATTCATGTCGATACCGAAGCGCATTCTTAGTACCTTCGCTTCTCTTGCTGTCAGGCTGCCTAGGACATCCTTAGTCGCTTCACGCAGGCCTTCATCGATAGATGAATCTACCGGTGAGTCTACGGTGGCATCCTCGATGAAATCACCTAGGTGTGAATCTTCATCATCACCAATCGGCGTCTCCATGGAGATCGGCTCTTTCGCGATCTTCAAAACGCGACGGACTTTGTCTTCGGACATGTCCATGCGCTCGCCCAATTCCTCTGGAGTTGGCTCGCGGCCTTTCTCATGTACCATCTGGCGTGAGATGCGGTTTAGCTTATTAATAGTCTCGATCATGTGAACAGGGATGCGAATTGTGCGAGCCTGGTCAGCGATGGAACGGGTGATAGCTTGTCGAATCCACCATGTAGCATAAGTTGAGAACTTGTAGCCGCGACGGTATTCGAACTTGTCTACTGCTTTCATCAGGCCGATGTTGCCTTCCTGAATTAGATCCAGAAACTGCAGGCCGCGGTTCGTGTATTTCTTTGCGATGGAGATAACCAAACGCAGGTTAGCCTCGACCATTTCTTTCTTTGCGCGCCGTGACTTCGCTTCGCCGATCGACATCTTTCGATTGATATCTTTGATCTCAGCGATCATCAAACCTGTTTCTTCTTCTATCAGGCGAATCTTCTTCTGAGCTCGCAATACTTCGGTTTTCACGTTAACCAATAATTCCGAGTAGGCTTCCTTTTCCTTGATGTGTTTGTCGATCCATTTAGGATTTACTTCGCTACCCGGAAAGCTCGCAATAAAGACTTTACGAGGCATCTTTGCGCTGCGAATACACAGGCTCATGATGGTGCGTTCATGGCGACGCAGTCGAGTTAGTACGGCGCGAACATGGCTTAGTAGTGGCTCAAACTGACGTGGAGTTAGCTTGAAACTCTTGAACAGTTCGCCTAGCTTCGCAAGCTCTTCTCTGGACTTGTCATGGGTGCGTCCGCGCTTGCCAACTACCGCAGTGGCCAGCTCGTATTGCACGCGTAATTCAGTGAAGCGAATCTTGGCCTCTTCTGGATCAGGGCCAACTGGTGTTTCGTCTTCATCCTCAATGCCCGCATCTTTCTTGTCTTGCTTTTCTTGGGCTGTTTGTTGGCTAACCGCAGGGGGACCAACTGGAATTGCTTCATCACTGATATCGAGGTAACCGGTTATCAGTTCGTTGAGTCGTCTCTCTTCAATGTCGACCAATGCATATTCATTCAGTACATGTTCGACTGTACCCGGGAAGTAGGCCATGGCGTTCATCAGTTCCCGCAGGCCTTCTTCGATGCGCTTGGCGATTACGATCTCGCCTTCGCGAGTTAGCAGTTCAACCGTGCCCATCTCACGCATATACATACGTACTGGGTCGGTGGTGCGGCCAGCTTCGTTCTCAACGGCGGCGAGGGCTGCTGCAGCCTCGGCGGCGGCTACTTCGTCGGCGCCAGAATCGCTTTCTTCGTTGAGCAATAGCGCATCTGCATCTGGCGCTGCTTCAAACACCTTGATGCCCATGTCATTAATCATCTGGATAATATCTTCAACCTGATCCGGGTCAGAGATAGATTCCGGAAGGTGGTCGTTGACCTCGGAATAGGTTAGATAGCCCTGTTCCTTTCCTTTCGCGATTAATGCTTTAAGGCTGGATTGTGGTGCAATTAGGTCGGCCATGAACTCTCGTCTCCCCAGCAGCTTGCCAGGTAGTGGGTGAATAAAACTGAGCCGAGCATTATATAGGCTTAAAGCCCGGCTTGTATATCGTTGCGGCGGCTAAATTACGCCGCCATTAGGTCTAAGTAGATGGGGGCAATCGATGGGGTTTTCAAGCTAATTCATTGGAGGAGCCGGCGGTATTTCGCTATCTGTCGATGGCTCGTCAGTTGGTGGTGGAGGGCGTTTAGGCTCGGTGATCTTCGAGAGGGCCTCTCGGCGCTTCTGGGATTCAAGCTTCTTGAGGACATCTGACAATATCTTGTCAACAATTTGTAAAAACTCCTGCTCAAGCCCTTCTATGGGGGTGATGTTCTCACTATTCAGTCGCGTTATTTGATTCCCGTAGGGAGAACCGCTGCAATAACCGAGTAGGGTAGGGGTGTCAGTCTCGGGGTCACGCTTCACCATCTCGATGAGGGATAGCAGCAATTGCCGACCTTCATCTCCAGCAGAATGTAGCGGCGCAAGGTCAGCAGTAATAGATAGCGCGACCTCTGGATTCTGCATCAGTAGCTCGATTGCCTTCACCGCGGCGGGCTTGCGATACACATGTAGATTCGAGCCTGTGGACTTTGGGCTAGGGCTTCGAGCTTGTGATGATTGTTCTAAATCAGGTTCATAGGGAGCAGAATCGGGAATGTGTGAAGAGTAGTCCGAGGAAGGTGTGGGCGGCACAGGTGCCGAGCTGCCTCTCGTTGGCTTCGCTTGTGAGTCTATTAGCTTATCCAGTGATTCGTTGGCAACACCGAGAATCTCCGAGAGCTTGTCCAGCATCAGCTGGCCATATATCCCCTTAGGGAATTTGGCTATTAAAGGTTTCGCCACATTGCTTAATCTTGCCCTGCCTTCGATGGTCTTGATGTCGAGTCCTTCCGACAGCTTGTCGAAGAAGAACTGCTCTAAAGGTGTGGCATTTTCAATTAGCGTGGTGAACTCAGTCTCACCGATCTTGCGAACCAAGGTGTCGGGGTCCTCACCTTCGGGAAGAAACAGAAACTTCACCTGACGGCCATCTTGCATCTCCGATAAGCTTGCCTCTAAGGCTCGCCATGCAGCAGTTCTGCCCGCGTTATCGCCATCGAAGCAGAACACAACCTCGGGCACGAGGCGGAATAGTCGAGTCAGGTGTCGGTCGCTGGTAGCTGTGCCCAGTGTGGCAACTGAATTGCGAATACCCATCTGTGCCAGTGCAATAACATCCATATAGCCTTCAACTATGAGGATGCGCTTGAGTTTGTTGTTGGCTTTTTTTGCTTCGAACAGGCCATACAACTCAGCACCCTTGTGAAACACAGGGGTCTCTGGGGAGTTCAGGTATTTTGGCTTGTCATCGCCAAGCACTCGACCGCCGAAGGCGATGGTGCGTCCGCGGCTATCGCGAATAGGGAAAATTATGCGATCACGAAATCTATCGTAGTAACGAACGGCATTAGTGTTGGCGGGGGCACCGCTTCCTTCGGTTTTTCGAGCTTCTTTCTCGATAACCATGCCAGCCTTGAGCAGAGACAGTTCTTCATTGGCATCACCGGCGATCTCCTTCAATAGGTTATCCCAGCCCGGCGGCGCATAGCCTATGCAGAAATCTCGAGCGACTTCGCCACTTACGCCTCTGGCCTTCAAATAGTCGACTGCCGATTTACGGTTTTCGTGGCGGCGCAGTTGCTGACAATAGAATTTGTTCGCTTCTTCTAAGACTGCGAATAGTTTGCTGTTCTCCGATTGCCTGCGGGTTGCTGCGGCACTTTCTTCCCTTGGAACTTCCATGCCATTGTCCCGTGCGAGGGACTCCACAGCTTGTGGAAAATCTACTTGATCGAAGTTCATGATGAAGCCGATGGCGTTGCCGCCAGCACCACAGCCGAAGCAATAGTAAAACTGACGCTCGGGTTGCACGCTGAATGACGGGGTCTTTTCCTTGTGGAACGGGCAACAGGCAGAGTAGTTCTTGCCGGACTTTTTTAGCGTGACGCGTTTGTCCACAACCTCGACGATATCTGCCCGGCTGAGCAGGTCATCGATGAATGTCTGTGGAATAAGTCCAGCCATAGCTCAAGAATCCAGAATTTTCGAATGCAGGTTATTTGGGTCACAGTCGATAGACGCCATTGTATCCAAATCTGGATGCAGTTGCTGCGGGATGGCTTGGTGAATTTCAGATGAGCAGTGTAGAGGGCTTTGCTGCTTTTAGTATCGGTCTAGGCAAGTAACGACTTGATTTGCTTGCTCACCTCGGCCATGTCGGCGCGACCGACGACCTGAGGGCGAACTATATTCATTACCTTTCCCATTTCTTTCATCGAGGCGGCGCCTGACTCAGTCACAGCCGATTTGATGATTTGCTCGAGTTCGTCAGCTTCCAATGCTTGAGGCAGGAATTCCTGGATGACTTCGATCTCAAATTGTTCTTGGGCAACCAGCTCCGGGCGATCTGCAGACTCATACTGACGAATGGATTCGCGGCGCTGTTTAATCATCTTGTCTAAGATGCCAATAACCCGTGCGTCATCTGGATCAATACGCTCGTCAACTTCGACGCGCTTGATTTCAGACAGCGCGAGACGAATAGTGCCTAGACGCGGCTTATCTTTAGCCCGCATGGCATCTTTCATGGCTTCCGTGAAGGCTTGTTTGAGAGGACTGTCAGACATGATTATCCGAATACCTGCAGAGCGCAGGAGGGCAAGCACTTAAGAGTATGCTTGCCCGATGGTAAGGCTAGTACAAACGTTGGCTTTTCTTGCTTTCGCGCTGCACTTTCTTCAAGTGACGCTTAACTGCAGCAGCAGCCTTACGCTTACGGACAGACGTAGGCTTCTCGTAGAATTCTCTACGACGCACTTCAGCTAGGACTCCTGCTTTTTCGCAAGAGCGCTTGAAGCGGCGAAGGGCCACGTCGAAAGGTTCGTTATCTTTAAGTTTTACCTGGGGCATTGAACTAAACACCTACCTTAATAGTTTTACTGTTAATTTTGTGTAAACAAGCTAGTTTACTTGTCTTTCCGGCCCAAATATTAAGAAAATTCCAAGAATCATAGGGACGCGGAATATAAGGGGCGCTAATATTAATGCCCTGACGCCTTAATTGCAAAAGAATTAGCCCTTATCGGCTGGGAAATTGGACAAAATACAGAGGGAGCGTACAAGGAATTTGGGATATGTCTCCATATTTGGCATGATTGCCACTTTTCCAGCAACCCCGATTGCAGTTTAGAGTAGATTGAGAGTAATAGTGAAAGCAATAGCGAGAGAGTTAACCCATTGATAGTACTAGGTATTGAAACATCGTGTGACGAGACGGGAGTCGCGCTATACGACAGTGAGCACGGCTTGCTCGCCGATTGCCTGTATAGCCAGATCGAAATACACGCACAATATGGCGGCGTAATTCCCGAGTTGGCATCCCGTGATCACATACGAAAGACGTTGCCGCTGATCAAAGAAGTGATCGCCAAGGCGGGTATCGAGCAATCCGACATAGACGGAGTAGCGTATACAGCAGGACCGGGGTTGGTTGGTGCACTGCTAGTTGGCGCCTCTATTGGCCGTTCTCTCGGTATGGGATGGAATGTGCCGACAATCGGCGTCCATCACATGGAAGGGCATTTGTTGGCGCCTATGTTGGAAGATGAGCCGCCGAAGTTCCCTTTTGTAGCTCTATTAGTTTCCGGCGGGCATACCCAGTTAGTTGAAGTTGAGGGCATAGGTCGTTATGCCCTGCTGGGCGAATCTCTGGACGATGCTGCAGGTGAGGCGTTTGATAAGGTTGGCAAGATGTTGGGCCTGCCTTATCCCGGTGGGCCTCATGTAGCAAAACTGGCAGTACAAGGGGAGTCTGGGAAATTCACTTTTCCGCGGCCGATGACGAACCGCCCTGGATTGGATTTTAGCTTTAGCGGACTAAAGACTGCCGTGCGAACGGCGATTGCTGAAGCTCGCGACGCCAACGGAGACTTGAGTGAGCGGCAGCGGGCTGACATCGCTCGCGGGTTTGAAGAGGCAGTCGTTGCGACACTCGCGATCAAATGTGGCCGCGCATTGCAGCAAACTGGAATGCACACGCTAATCATTGCCGGTGGCGTTTCAGCAAACTTGCAGTTGCGTGAAGTCTTGGAGAAGACGGTAGCGAAATTTGACGCGAAGCTGTTCTACGCGAAGCCGCGATTCTGTACTGATAATGGCGCAATGATTGCCTATGCTGGTTGTCAGCGGCTGTTGGCGGGCCAGGAAGACGACTTGGAAATACGTGCACAACCGCGTTGGTCACTGGAAGCTTTGCCCGCTATTTAGGGGGCTTCCGATCAGGAGCGGCTCAGTGCTTCTGTTAGATTTTTGATTGAAGGATTAGGAATGGATATCGTTTATATTCGCGAGCTCGAGATAGAAACCATCATAGGTATCTACGATTGGGAGCGAGAGCAAAAACAGACAGTGAGTCTGGATCTTGAAATGGGAACTGATATTTCACTGGCTGCCAGCAGCGAAGACATTGAAAACACTCTAGACTATAAGGCAGTTGCAAAGCGTCTTATAGAATTCATCGAAGGTTCGGAGTTTTTCTTAGTAGAGACTATGGCCGAGAAGGTCGCGCAGATCATACTGCAAGAGTTTTCAGTGCCCTGGCTCAAGCTGCGGTTGGGTAAGCCCGGTGCTGTCACCGGCTCAAAAGATGTAGGTGTGATAATTGAACGCGGAAGTAAGTAGATTTACCTATTTCCTCCACTATAATTTTCTGCAAGTGAGTACCTTGTGACGACCCTCGCCCTAAGCATAGGCAGTAACATCGATGCCGAATCGAACATTCGGGCGGCATTGGGTGCACTGAGTCTCGAGTTCGATAATATTCGTAATTCTACAACTTACGAGAGTCAAGCTGTTGGCTTCGTTGGCGACAATTTTCTTAATCTCGTGGTTCTTGCTGACACGGACAAGAAGTTGGATGAAGTCGCTTCGATTCTAAAACGGCTGGAAGATCAGTTGGGTAGAGATCGACAGCAAGTCAGATTTTCCGGCCGTACTATGGATATCGACATTCTTCTATACGGTAATGAGTCGGGGATGTATTGCGGTATAGAGTTGCCGCGCCCTGAAGTAACAGAAAATGCCTTTGTGCTGCAGCCACTGTCGGAGTTATTGCCTGACGCAGTGCATCCTGCGACAGGATTGTCCTACCTAAAACTGTGGCAAGACTACGACAAGTCGAAGCAGCGGCTTTGGCCTGTTGATACAGATTGGCCCGCCAAGTAGTTCAGATTTCCTTGCCGTGATTCCCGCTAGCTGTTCATAGCGAAGTAGTTTGCCTGCTGTTCAATTCTCTTTATCCATTTTCCGATTGCGGCATAGGCTTCTATGTCGAAGCCGCCTTCGTGTGCCACATGGGTATAGGCGTAGAGGCTGATGTCGGCGATAGTCAGCACATCACCCACTAAGAAATCTGCTTTGTCGAGTTGTTGCTCCATAAGCAACAACGCCTTGTGACCTCCAGCTTGTTTCCCTTCGTATTCAGCGAGTCGCTCAGCAGGCAAGCCCAGGTATTTATTTATGTAGCGCGCGGTCGCGATAAAGGGCTCGTGACTGTACTGTTCGAAAAACTGCCATTGCAATACTTGCGCTCTTAGAAAACGGTCAGCCGGAAGAAGTGCGGTCCCTTCGGCGAGATAATTGAGAATCGCATTGGATTCTGTGAGCTTGCTGCCATCATCAAGCACCAGCACAGGTATCCGCATATTGGGATTCAATTTTTTGAACTCATCGCTGTGTGTTTCTCCGGCGAGAATGTCGATGTGCAGCCATTCGTGTTCAATTTCGAGGTAGCTCATCAATAGTTTAATCTTGTAGCAATTGCCCGACTGAATATCGCCATAGACTTTGTACATAGTGCTGTTTTCCGGAGTTGATTATGGGTCGATAGAAACGAAGAGCTGTTTACTAGGCGAGATATCTGCCGCCATCAACTCGGACAGTTTGTCCGGTCACATAACAAGCATCATTCGCTAGAAAGAAAACTGCGTCCGCAATATTTTGCGGCTCACCTAAAGTGCGTAGAGGGATACTTTCCAACATTTTCTGTCGTGCTTCCAAGACTGCAGGATTAGATTCGTCTTCCAACGAGGGAGGCCATAGTATGGCTCCGGGTGAGACCCCATTAACCCTCACGCTAGGCGCAAGTTCTTTGGCTAATGACTTCGTCATTGCCTTTACTCCCGCTTTCGCCATGCTGTAGATGGGAAAGCCTTTGAGAGGGCTGTCCGCATGTGTGTCTGTCATGTTGATTATGGCGCCGGATCGTTGCTGAAGTTCGGGAGCAAGCTGTTGGGCTAAGAAGAAGCCTGCCCTTAAATTGCTGTCGAACAACTCGTCCCAAGCTTTGTGATCACACTCGGATAGGGGCGTTGGATAGAACGCGGAGGCATTGTTTACCAGAACATCAATGCGTTGATAACAATCTAGCGCGAGTCGTGCAAGGGACTGTACTTGTCTGCGATCGGTAAGATCGGCGTGCAAGCAGGATGCGGAATCTATTCGCAGGGCATTGAGTTCTGCGACCAGTGCGTCAGCCTCAATTTTGGATTGATTGTAGTGGATGATGACATTGAAACCTTCCGCATGAAATTTTTTCGCGGTACAGGCTCCCAATCGCTTGCTTGCTCCGGTGAGGAAGCAGACTCGGGTGTCATGGCTTTGATTTGTAGGTGTATTCATTGCAATCTACTGCCGGTATTAATTCGTGGCTTGCGAGGGATTGAGTCGCGCCATGATGTCAGTCAATAAATCGAGTCTGCTGCGATGAACAAACTCATGGGTGTTTTCCGGTTTTTCCTCTTTGATCAGCGCGCCCAAATCTAACTGTGACAGCTCGTTCAATATCGTTGTTAGATATGCTTTTTGTGGATAGTCGCGGTCTTCGAGCCCTGTTCTGCCTCTGGCATCGGCCTCGCAGGCTAGTAAAAATTTCTGTACGCGTTCAGGTCGACGGAAACCATCGAGCGCCTCTATTAGCTTCAGCAGCGTAGCGGGTCGCAACTCCTTAATGCGGTGCACTTTGGTGTGATGCTCGCAGGCTAGGGAGGCCAGTTTTGAAAATTCATTCGGCACGTGTAGGCGCGTGCTGATATCCGCCAACAGCGGAAGACCGAGAGTTTCATGGCCATAGTGGCTGGGCCACTTAGTTTTGTCCGTGACACCTTTGCCTACATCGTGCGCGAGAGTTGCGTAGCGAACTACAGGGTCGCTGCTTAGTTTAACCGCCTGTTGCAAGCTAAGTAGTGTATGCAGACCTGTGTCTATTTCTGGATGATGCTTCTCCGGCTGCGGCACTCCGAAGAGTCTGTCTACTTCCGGTAGGAGTGACTTCAGTGCACCGCAGTCTCGTAGTACGCGAATGAAAACATCCGGCGCGGGTCCGCCCATGGCCTGTTCAATTTCCTGCCAGACTCTCTCGCGAACGAGAGCGTCCATTTCGCCGCTTTGAACAATATTGCTCATTAAATTCAGAGTATCCGGCGCGACTGTAAACTCGAGCTTAGCGAAACGCGCTGCAAATTTTGCAACTCGTAGTACTCGTAGAGGATCTTCGGCGAACGCAGGGGAGACATGGCGCAATACCCTGTCTTGAATGTCTTGACGACCGTTGTAGGGGTCAATAAGTTGGCCATCGCTTGATTCGGCGATGGCATTAATGGTGAGGTCCCTGCGCAATAGGTCTTGCTCAAGTGTGACGAATTCAGATGCATCGAATTCGAATCCTAGATATCCCGCGCCAACCTTCCTTTCCGTTCGAGCGAGAGCGTATTCCTGTTTGGATTGAGGATGTAGAAACACGGGGAAGTCTTTGCCGACTTGCAAATAACCTTGCTCTTTCATCAGCCTAGCGTTGCTACCGACGACGACCCAGTCCTTGTCCCGTATCGGAAGGTCTAAGAGTCTGTCGCGAACCGCACCACCGACTAGATATATTTCCATAGCCATATTGAATTACTGCTTTAGTGTAGAAGTGTCCAAATCTACAATCTACGAAAGATGCTTGCCTACATTTGCTCAGCTGGATATGGAGTAGAGTTGCTGGTCTTCGAGTCGCATTAAAGTCAATTCGCGACCCCAGACATATCCTGTATCTAGAGCATGAATATACTTCTTCCCAGTATAGCCTTCGAGTGCCGCCCAGTGTCCAAAAAGAATCGTTGTTTCTGGTGTTATCGTCTCGTACTCGAACCAGGGTTTAAACCCCTGTGGAGCTGAGCTTAAGCCCTCTTTAACCGTGAGCTGCATAGTGCCGATTTCGTCGCAGAAGCGAACTCGGGTAAGGTAGTTAGTGATTACGCGTAGGCGGTCCAGATCTTCCAATTGATCATGCCAGCGAGTCGGAGTGTTGCCATACATATGCATTAAGAAAGCCTTGTACCCGCTATCTCGAAGTGCGTATTGAACCTCTGCCGAAAGGTCGAGCGTCTTCTGCAAAGTCCAGTGGGGCGCTACACCGGCATGCACCATCAGAAAGTCTTTAACGCCGGCTTTGGTGTCCACGCTTTCATAGTGAGCGAGCGGTTTGGTCCGCAGCCAATCGCAGAGTTGCTTGCAGTCCTTAGATTCTAGCAAATCATCTAGGGTGTCCTTACTGCGGGCAGGCGCACAGTCTTCATGTATTGCTATCAGATGCAGATCGTGGTTACCCAATACCAGTTCTATTGAGCCGGCCATATCGTGCAAGAAGCGTAATGTATCAAGGGAGTCGGGACCGCGGTTTACAAGATCGCCCACGCACCACAGCTTGTCCTTCGATTCCGAGAACTTAACTTTCTTTAGCAGTTTCTTCAGCGGCTTGTAGCAGCCCTGCAGATCGCCGACCACATAAGTGCTCATGGGCGCGAAGGAATTAGTGTGAATAATAAATACATGCTTAGGAGTATAACATTACTCTATGACAAGGTGTTTTAGGGTGTTGTTGCCTGCGTATTTAGTGAGTCGTGAGTTAGTGAACGGCGAGTGGGGGAGCTAGTAGGAAAGGGGGTATCTGCGCCGTAAACTTTTCACCGCTGGCGCTTTGCATTTCATAATCCCCTTGCATGCTACCGAACTGAGTTTCGATCACGGCGCCGCTTGTATAGTGAAATGATTGGCCAGGTAAGATTTCTGGTTGCTGGCCAATGACGCCGGCTCCGCGGACTTCTTCAACCTTCTCGTTGTCGTCTGTAATGTGCCAGTAGCGATTCAATAATTTAACCATCTCGTTACTACGATTACAGATTTCCACCGTGTAGGCAAAAGCATAACGGTCTTCATCTGGGTCAGACTGCTCTAGCAAGTAGCGTGTTCTAACTTCGATCTGAATATCTGGCTGGCTGTTCATTTTGACTCACTTATGGCATCGCTAATCTTAACGTAGTCAGTAAGACTTAAGTTTTCCGGCCTCAGCTTCATGTCTATTTCCAGGTCGCCAAGCTCACTGGCGGATATTAGCGTCTTTAGACTATTTCTCAAGGTCTTGCGCCGCTGGTTGAACGCGGTGCGCACGACCACTTTAAGGCAGTCGGTATCTTTTGCGGTAACAGGCAGTTCCTTGTGGGGCGTTAGCCGCACTATCGCCGAATTTACTTTCGGTTGAGGAGTGAAAGCCTGGGGAGGTACGTTGAATAACTTCTCCGCCTGACAAAAATACTGCAGCATTATGCTGAGTCGGCCGTAATTCTTATCACCCACCTGGGCAGACATGCGGTCAACTACCTCTAATTGCAGCATGAAGCTCATGTCTTCAATTTTTTCATAGTACTTCAACAGGTGGAAAAGAACCGGTGTCGAAATATTGTAGGGAAGATTGCCGATGATCCGAATGCGTCTGTCGCCGAGATCGAGATCGTTCAAGTCGAACTTGAGGATGTCGTGTTGATGGATGTGCACATTATCAAATTCACGGTACTGATGTTTAAGGTGCTCGGCGAGGTCGCGATCCAATTCTACACAGTCCAATCTTGCGCCGGACGCAGCTAGCTGCTTGGTGAGCGCCCCTTGTCCGGGGCCGATCTCTAGAAGATGGTCTTCGCTTGAGGGCGAAATCTGCTTGATTATGCGGTCGATCACTTGCTGGTCGTGAAGGAAGTTCTGACCGAAGCGCTTGCGTGCTTGGTGGGCTGTGCCGGTGCTCAGGGTTACGCCTCTAGATTGTGCCACTAGGATTGTCTCCAGTGTTTGCTCATTTCCAGCGCTGTAGTGATTGCATTGTAGAGGCTTCCTGTTTCAGCCTTGCCAGTCGCAGCTAGATCTAATGCGGTTCCATGATCGACGGATGTTCTGATGATAGGCAGCCCTAGGGTAATGTTGCTGGCAGCTCCAAAGCCCTTGAATTTCAGTACGGGCAGTCCTTGGTCATGGTACATGGCAAGAACGGCATCGGCATCAGCAAGGTATTTGGTGGTAAAAAGTGTGTCGGCGGGTAGCGGACCAATAAGGTTCATGCCCTGACTTCGCATTTCGTCCAAGACAGGCTCGATAGTCTCGATTTCCTCCCTGCCTAGGTGTCCACCTTCGCCTGCGTGGGGATTGAGTCCGCACACCAGAATCTTAGGGGTAACAATTCCAAATTTTGACTGTAGGTCGGTGTTCAAAATTTCGATGATAGCGCGCAGTAAGTCCTTGGTGATTGCGGCTGGCACCGCACTCAATGGCAGATGCGTCGTCGCTAAGGCGACGCGTAGGCCTTTGGTTGCAAGCATCATCACGGTCAGTTCTTGTTGGCAAAAATCGGCGAGGTATTCGGTGTGTCCTGAGAAGGGTATTCCTGCCTCATTGATAATGCCCTTATGAACCGGGCCGGTGACCATTGCGTCGCAATAGCCATCGCTGACAGTCTTCGCAGCTACCCGCAGTGTTTCCAATACGTAATCTGCATTGGCTGTATCTAACACTCCTGGTGTCGTCTGCGAGCGCAATTGAACCGGGAGCACCGTTAGTTCTCCCGCTTGTGTTTCCAGTGCTTCGCTCGTTGTCTCGAAGGTTTTGAGTTTGAGTGGATGTCCTAGCTGCACAGCTCGCTGCGCTAGGAGTTCGGGGTCGGCGACGATGACTAATTCGATGCCTGTAGGAGGGTTCTGCGCTATGGCTATGCACAGGTCAGGTCCTATGCCTGCTGGCTCTCCTGGTGTGATAGCTATTCGGTGTGTCACAACTGTCTTCCTGCGAAGCTATCGGGAGGCTGGATGGTGAAGTCTTCTAACTGAAATTGTCTTGAAATCTAGTCGATCAGTTCCACGAAGGCTTCTTCGCGAATTTCTATCAGCCAATTCTGTAATTCTAAATCATACTTGCGATTGCGCAGAGCACCTGCCGCCTGATTTCGGCTATATATCCTACTGAGGTCGGATACGCGTCGTTCAATGACCTCAAGGATATGCCAGCCGCTAGTGGTGCGGAAGGGTTCGCTTAGAACGCCGATCTCGAGCGCGTCCACTGCGGTTTCCAAGTCCAGCGGCAGTTGCCCTTCGTTGACCCAATCAACATCGCCGCCTGCAACCACAGAAGAATCGTCGTCTGAATTTTGTCGAGCCAGTGTCGCAAACTCTTCACCGTCTACAATTTTCTGCCGTAACTCGCGAATAGCATCTTCTGTCTGTTGCTCGTCTCGAATTTCGTTGGGGCTCAACATGATGTGGCGAAAATGTGTCTGCTTTACCATCTGTTCGGTTCCGCCAGCCTTATTCGCTAATTGAATTAGATGAAAGCCGTTTCCTGCTTCTATAGGTCCTTCTACGTCGCCGACACTCATGCCCTCAACGATCTCTCTAAATAGCGTGGGGAGTTGTTCTGCTTTGCGCCAACCGAACTCTGTTCCACTAACCTCAAAAACTTGGGCCTGACGGGCGGCCGCTCTAACTTGTGTGAAATTCTCGCCTTCTTTGATGCGTGCGCTTAAGTCGGCGGCATAGCGTAATTTGCTTTGCTTGGATTCGGGGGGCTCTTCGCTGCCAGTGGGAATAAGAATGTGTTCCACTAGAAAATCAGGGGCCATTATCTCGCGGCCCATCTCCGAATTTAGAAAATTATCAATTTCTTGTTCAGTGATTTGAATTCGGCGATTCACCATACCGCGCTGCAGTTCTTGTAGGGTCATCTGTTTGCGAACCTGTTCGCGAGTTTGCAGGTAGACGCCAGCTTCGTTCAATACGTTCAGGTACTCATCGAAACTCAGATTGTTGTTGTCGGCCATAGTGCCTAGAATTCGATTGATCTCATCATCGTTAAAACGGATGCTGACTCTTTCTGCCAACTGCATCTGTAAATTTTCAATGATCAGAGAATCCAGTACTTCAGTCAGAAATTGTTCGTCTGGCGGGAGAGTGCGTTCGGCGCGGGCCGCATTCTCTCGAATTTCAGCAACACGTATTTCAAGCTCGCTCTGCAGGACCACACCTTCATCGACTAGTGCGATGATTCTGTCTAGTAAGACCCGTTGTGCGGTGGCAGATCCTGTAGCCACTGCCAAGATCAGTCCCAAACTCATTGCCGAGAAAAAGCCTACAAACCTAAGAGCGCTTAGTCCCATTGGTCCTGTTTCCTTAGTGCTGCATTTACTCATCATCAGTCTCTCTAAACCCACGTATACCGTCACTTAATAGGCTGTTAATGCCACCGCCGGTAATGTTTCCTAGCCCATTCAGAGTGAATTGGACAAAAATTCCTTGATTCGGTTCGATATTAGGGACAAACAATTCGTCTTCGTCAACCCATTCCCGAGCAATAACCCGTATTGTCGCACAACAATTACTGTATTCGACTCCGGCAAAGGTCTCTAAGTTCCGCGAATTGCTATGGTCATAGTTCCATCGAGCCAGTAGCTTCCAAGCCTTATTGATAGGCCAAGCAGCCGAAAGGTCGGTCTGCTTGATGCGTGGATCGATTTGCGACGGCAATATAAAGTTAGGCGAATTTACCAAGTTTCGGTAGCGATAGGCGACGTTGAATAGATGGTCGTTGTCGCGGTGGTAACGAAGCTGAAAGCTGCCTTCGTCGAGTTCTTGGGTCTCTTCGTTCCATTGTACGTCACTATTTAGGCGCCAGCTCTCTCCGAAAGACAGTGCTAATTCACCTGCCAATGCAGATTCTTGATTCAGCGGAGAATAACGCGGTATTCGAGATTGTACTGGGGTGCTCATATTCACCAGCCTGTCATCGAAGTAGCGAATCTGACCGAGACTCATGCGGGCGCGTTCTTTTCCTTTTGGGTCGAGTATGCGACTGGTGATGGCAATACTCGCCTGATCGGCATCGCCGATGCGATCACCGCCGCTAAATCGGTCTTCGCGAAACAGTTGACTGAAGCTGAAGTTGAGTTCCGAGGTATCGAACAGTGGGAGCATGCTTTGGTCTTCAAATTCGCTAAATAAGTAGTATGCGCGAGGTTCTAGTGTCTGAGTGAAGCCGCCAGACATGGCGCGTTCGAAGATAAGCCCACCATCGAAATTGTAGACGCTGATGCCAATGTCAGGATCATCCATCGATGCGGTTGCCTGATTCTGTAGCTTGTAAGAGGCATGCTTGTACTTTGCGTTGGCGCGCAGGAACCAACCGGGTTGCTCGATAGACCAACTGATTGCAGGTTCCAGATTGAGACGCTCGCCATTTACTAAGGCGCCATTGTCGAGCTGAGTCTGTGACAAGAGTGACTCGTCCAAGGTTCGATCGAAGGAGGTGATCTGGCCGCCTAGTTCTACTCGAAAGCCTGCGCCTAAATAGGCGTCAGTATTAAAATAAAATTGTGGAAGTCGGTCATAGGGCCGATTTAGGTTTGCCGCAGAAATAAGCGGATCGATGATCTGAACGCGTTGTACATTAAGGCCGGCGCGTAGGTATTTAGCATTGAAATTTAGTCGAGCTTGTCTATTCAGATGAGTGCGACTGATTGTATTCAGGCCGTTGCTGCCTAGGTCGTAGAAATAGTCTTCATCGCTAACGGCATTGTAATCAACAAAGCTGGACCAGTTGGGACCATAGGTGCCGTAATGTTCGTAGCCGATAAACCAGCGATTGTCAGTTGGCGGCGAATCAGAGCCGAGCATATTCGCGGTTGTTGCATCGAACAGTTTGTCATTACCTAGGTAAGACATGTTCAGAGTATTCATTGAGGTTTCGCCAAGATAGCGAAGTTCTAGTCCTGTCAGTACGCCACGATCTGAAATGAGTCTGGGTGAGAGGGTAGCGTCATATTGTGGCGCAAGATTGAAGTAGTAGGGCAGCTCGAAGTCGAAGCCGCCGTTGCGTGTCGATCCGGTGCTGGGTGCCAAGAAACCAGACATGCGTTCGTCGCCGAGTGGGAAAGGCAGCGTACCGGGATAGTAAAAAATAGGTACATCTTTTATGCGCAGACTTGCCTTGCTTGCATAGCCGCGTCCTTCTTCTTGATTGAGCACGATGCTCTCGGCGCGGAAGAACCAGAAGTTCGATTCCGGTTCGCAGCGGCTGAATTCCCCGTTCTCGATGATTACGCTGCCTGTATCACTGCTGTAGGTGATGCTCTCGGCGCTGCCATGGGCGCCTATTTCATGTAGCACATATTGGGCATCTTCCACTCGGTTGCCACCCGCAGCATTATCAATAAAGGCTGAACTGCCTTGTAGCATGACGCCAGGTTCACGAAAAACAACATCGCCCTGCAGCAGCACCGTGTTCTCTGCGCGATCGATGGTAGTGGATTCGTCGTTCTCGATAGTGCGATAGCCCTGCCGCACGATGATATCGCCGTCGATATTGACAAGGTTCTGCGAAATGCTGTTTATGCCCTGTTCGGCATCAAAACGGGTTTCAGCATCGGCTGGTCGGGTCTCGTTAGTCTTCTCGCGCCCGGTGGGGTCTATGAATGTGCCACAGCAATTTCCGTCCAGCAGGGCGAGTTGCTCTGGGGTTAGTGATTCAAGTGGAACCCAGTCTAGCTCATAGCGTTGGCTGCTGCCGGCGGCATCGATAGTAGCCGGTACGCTATCGTCTGATGACTCCGCATCCTCTGCAGCCCCGGCTTGAGCAGCAGGAGTGTTCCTGCTGGCACTGTTTCCAGTGTTGTTCAGGGGGCGGGTTGTCGTGCGTATCGCGTTGTTGCTGCTGGGCGTTGAGCCCCCATCACAGATCCAGCCATCGCCGGCAGCGTTTGCGCGGCAGCTAAATTGGGGGAGCTGTGCCTGTGCCGTGCTGGTTATTGCAGTGAGTAGTAATCCGGAAGAGAGGATTAGGGCTATTTCAGCACAGAGGTGGCGTTTTTTGAACGGCATACTTGATTCGAGGGTTCCTGATTCTATTCAGTAAATCACTCTGCTAGGCGGCTGCCCTTAAACAAATTTGGATTGAAACCGACTAACTAGGTGATAAGCGATGCTGTGACCAAGCATTAAGCAGGGCATAATAATTCATCGCGGATTGAATGCAAAGCGGGGCCTTCTATTTCCAGCCTCTGAGCCAGCGCAGAGCGCCAGAAAACAATAGCAATAAGAGAAAACGAGTCAGAATGAGCGATAGTAGAAAGGCGCAGTTAAACGATTGGGTGAATGGGCAATTGAGTCAGCTTTTGGAACTGGACCCGGGGTCAGTTGATGTTGAACTGACAACGGTAAGTGGAGACGCGAGTTTTCGCCGTTATTTCCGCGCCCAGCTTCTCGAGAAAAGCTTCATTGCGGTAGATGCTCCGCCGGATAATGAGAACAGTGAATTGTTTGTAGAGATTGCAGGCTACTTACGAGAAGCGGGAGTTAAATCGCCTAAGGTGTTCGCAAAAAATTACCTCGATGGATTTCTGCTGCTCGAGGATTTCGGTGACAGCCTGTATTTGCCTCGATTGTTAACGCTGCAAGAGGGAGGTCTGGATGCAATTTCCGAGTATCAGGTTGAGAGTCTATACAAGGATGCTATCCGTGCATTGATCAAGATGCAGTCGAATGTGGATAAAAAGAGACTTGCCCCCTATACTCGCGAAAAATTGCGTACTGAGATGCAGCTGTTTGAAGACTGGTTTTGTGGGCGCTATCTCGGTCTCGATCTGAACGCTGCCGAACGTGAGCTAATCTCTGATACTTTTACTTTCCTGGAAGAGGCGGCTCTGGGGCAGGCGCAACTTGCGGTACATCGTGATTATCATTCGCGGAATCTACTGATTCTCGATGACGCAAAATTCCCAGAAGACTCAGGGCCAGGGATCATAGATTTTCAAGATGCGATGGCTGGGGCTTACAGCTACGACTTAGTCTCCCTGCTTCGAGATTGTTATATCCGCTGGAGTCCAGATTTAGTCGAATCGCTAGCACTTTATTACTTCGAATTAGCAACTGCAGCAGGACTGGCTGAAGGCGCTTCGCTCTCTCAATTTCGTCGTGACTTCGATCTCATGGGCCTACAGCGCAATTTCAAGGTCATGGGAATCTTCTCTCGTCTGTGCATAAGAGATAACAAATCGCAGTATTTGGCCGATATCCCTCTGGTTATCCAGTATTTTCTGGAAGTGGCCTGTGAATATGAGGAAATGGCTCCCTTCCTAGACTGGTTTGAGACAAAAGTGCTTGTAGTAGCGAAAGCGAAACTCAATCTGGAACACTAAATGCGCGCAATGATTTTGGCGGCTGGGCTTGGCAAGCGAATGCAGCCTCTCACCGCCGACCTACCTAAACCTCTATTGAAAGTAGGGGACAAGACTCTTATCGAACATCAGATCGAGAGGCTCGTTGCCGGAGGTGTAACGGGTATCGTGATTAATCACTTCTATTTGGGGAGCATGATCGAAGAGCTGCTTGGCAATGGTTCGAGGTACGGCACATCGATCAGCTATTCGAAAGAACCAATCAGATTAGAGACGGCGGGGGGCATCATCAAGGCACTGCCCAAGCTGAAAGACGATTGCTTTTTGGTGGTGAATGCGGACATTTGGACAGACTTCGATTTTTCCAGCCTGGAGCCAGTCGATGGAATCGACCGTTTGGCTCATCTGGTGCTGGTGGAAAATGCAGATCACAATCCTCATGGTGATTTTTATATCGATGATAAGGGCAGAGTTCACGAAGAGCATTCTTCCCGGGATAAGCGCCTTACTTTTAGTGGCATTAGTGTGATGCACAAGAATCTGTTTCGTGGCTATCCCATTCAGCCCAGATCGATGGTGCCACTTTTGCAGGAAGCTATGCTGAAAGATCAGGTCAGTGGCGAAGTCTACGAAGGCTTGTGGATGGACATTGGTACGCCAGAACGACTGAAAGAAATTAATGCCCTTACGGACGCAGACATGAAAGCCAATCTTGAGACAGGTAAATAGAACATGTTGACGGCGCTTACCAGCAAAGCCTATCGGAAGGCACTGTTCAAACGACTCAGCGGTTTTAGTGCTACTGCCGAGCTGCCCTCCGGAGGCCGTGCTGAGGTGCAGTTGTCCCATGCTATGTTTATGGTGCTGGGCCGGCTTGCCAAGATGGATGGCAGGGTGACTCAGGAAGAAATCGACTATGCCAGCCAGATCATGCAGCGCATGGCCTTGCTTGGTGAGAAACGTTGTCGGGCCATACGCGCCTATGAGCAGGGTAAGCACCCGGCTGCAGATATTTCGGAGTCGGTTGCCTTGGCTGCGAAAGCTATAGGAGGGCGCAGTGCTCTAGCAAAATTATTTTTGCAGATTCAATGTGAGGCAGCTTATCTGAAGGGAAACCTTAGATTGAAAGACAAGATGCTGTTAAGGGATGTGGCTGAACAACTGGGCTATTCCAAATCAGAATTTCTCGCCATCGCCTCGGCTACTCAATCCGAGCACTATCAGCGTGCAGATGCGAATCCTCGCAGCGAGTTCTTGAAGCCCCAAGGAAGATCGTTTCTACAGAATGCCTATCGTGTGCTGCAGTTGGAGCCAGATGCAGAGGATGGAGAGATACGCCGTGCTTACTTGCGCATGATGTCGCGCTACCATCCTGATAAACTTGCCAGCAGGAATGCCTCTGAGGACGCGCTCCGTCAGGCGCAGGAGAATGCGATGGCAATTCGAAATGCTTATGAAGCGCTCTGTGGGTTTCGTAAGCTTCGCGTCTAGGTTGATTCGCTGTTGATAAGGGGTTACGCCGTTATATCTGCCTTTCCAATCAGGACAAGTCCCGACATTGTCTGTAAAATGCTGGCTCAGTTAGTAGTTGCCAAAAGCTACTTCCAATTACTTCGCAAAACGGGCCCATGCAATGAAAGACTATTTGATCGCTCCCTCCATCTTGTCCGCCGATTTCGCTAGACTCGGTGAAGAAGTCAACGCCGTCTTGGATGCAGGCGCGGATGTCGTTCATTTTGATGTCATGGACAATCACTATGTGCCCAACCTCACGATCGGGCCGATGATCTGTGAGGCGCTCAGGAATCATAAAATAACGGCGCCGATCGATGTGCATCTAATGGTGAGCCCGGTAGACCAACTCATCAATGACTTCGCGAAAGCCGGTGCCTCGTATATCAGTTTTCATCCGGAGGCCACGGGGCACGTAGATCGCTCCTTACAGTTGATCCGAGAACTGGGTTGTAAGTCTGGGCTGGTGTTCAATCCAGGCACGCCAATCGATTGCCTGGAATACTTAATGGATAAAGTCGACGTCATCCTCCTAATGTCGGTTAACCCGGGATTCGGTGGGCAGAAATTCATTCCCTCCACGCTGAAGAAGTTGAAGCAGGTGCGTCAGCTCATCGACGAGAGTGAATACTCTATTCGCTTGGAAGTGGATGGAGGTGTTGGAGTCTCCAATATTCGCGAGATTGCAGACGCAGGTGCGGACATGTTCGTGGCCGGTTCGGCTATCTTTAATAGTGATGACTATGCCAAGACTATCGCTGAGATGCGGTCGCAGTTGGGACAGAATCCCGACAAGCATCACTGAAGCTAGATCCTTTTTTGTTTTCCCTATGTTTAGAATAGAGAGTCCTGAGTTATCTAATGACTGAAGAACAATTTCAGAAGCTCGCCGAATCTGGTTATAACCGCATCCCCATAGTGCGCGAAATTCTGGCCGACACGGAGACGCCTCTCAGTATCTATCTCAAACTGGCTAAGGGAGAAGGGGCTGGCGAGCATAGCTATTTCTTCGAGTCTGTTCAGGGTGGTGAAAAATGGGGCCGCTATTCCATTATCGGGTTGCCTTGCTCTACCGTGCTGCGTGTTGTGGGCGAAACTGTAACCGTCATCGACAATGGCGAGGTTGTTGAAGAGGCAACTACAGAAGATCCCTTCGAATTCATTTCTAATTTCAAGAATCGCTTTAAGGTTGCCGAGCTCGCCGATGGCCAGCGCTTCAATGGTGGTCTTGTCGGCTATTTTTCATACGACACTGTGCGGTTTGTGGAGACCAGCATTGGTCCTTCGCAGGCTATTGATGAGATTGGTACACCTGATATTTTGTTAATGCTGTCCGAAGAAGTTGTGGTCTTCGATAACCTCAGTGGCACAATTTGTTTTGTGATAAATGTCGACCCAGAACAAGAAGGCGCTTACGCCGAAGCTCAGCAGAGATTGGATTTCTTGCAGGAGCAGCTGAAGAAACCAGTTCCTCTGCCAAGTCTTCAAGAGCCGAAGACAGTGCTAGATACAGACTTCACTCACCATTTTTCGCAGCAGGATTATCAGCGGTCAGTTGAAAAGATAAAAGACTATATAGTTGCAGGTGATGTCATGCAGGTTGTGCTCGCCCAGCGTATGTCAGTTCCTTTTTCAGGGGACCCGTTAAATCTTTATCGGGCACTGCGGTTTCTAAATCCTTCTCCTTATATGGTGTACTTCGACCTCGGCGATCACCATGTGGTTAGTGCTTCACCGGAAATTTTAGCGCGAGTAGAAGGTGACAAGATCACCGTGCGCCCATTGGCTGGTACTCGCAAGCGCGGGGCTAGTGAGGCTGAAGACTTGGCGTTGGAAGCAGATCTGCTAGCCGATGCTAAAGAAATTGCCGAACACTTAATGCTAATAGATCTGAGTCGCAACGATTCTGGCAGGGTCTCTAAGACGGGTTCTGTCACAGTGACCAAGCAGATGTTCGTAGAACGTTATTCCCACGTAATGCATATCGCCTCGATAGTAGAGAGTGAGATGCGTGACGATAGGTCCGCGTTGGATGTGTTGCAGGCGACTCTGCCGGTTGGAACCCTGAGCGGCGCACCGAAGGTGCGGGCCATGGAAATCATCGACGAGTTGGAGCCAGAAAAACGCGGTATCTATGGTGGCGCGATGGGCTATCTGGGTTGGAATGACAATATGGATATGGCTATCGCTATCCGCACCGCTGTCATCAAGAACGAGAAGCTCTATGTGCAAGCTGGTGCTGGAATCGTTGCCGATTCACAGCCCGAGATGGAATGGGAAGAAACCCAGAACAAGGCGCGAGCAATAGTGCGCGCCGTGCAGATGGCGAATAGTGAGCTATCCGTCGAATAAGCTAGCGCTCTATTGTTGCTCCCTTAGAGTTTTATAAGCATCTAGCGCTCTAGCTCTGCTCTGCTTCAAGTCTACAATCGCCCTCGGGTAATGCTCTCCTAGTACTACGCCTGCCTTTTCCAATTCCGCCGGAGCGGCGCTGCTGGGATCATGAAGAGCTTTGTTACTCAGTGCAGCGAGTTCAGGCACATACTTTCGAATATAGCTTCCTGCGGAATCAAACTTCATTGATTGTGTCACCGGATTGAATATGCGGAAGTAGGGGGAAGCATCAGCTCCGCTTCCTGCAACCCACTGCCAACTGCAGCTATTGTTGGCAAGATCGGCATCTAGCAGACAATCCCAAAACCAGCGCGCGCCTTCTAGCCAGTGAATCATTAGGTTCTTCACTAGAAACGAGCCGACAATCATGCGTACTCGATTGTGCATATAACCGGTCTGCCATAGCTCTCTCATGCCGGCATCAACGAGTGGGAATCCAGTCTGACCCTGCTGCCAGAGGCGCAGGTTTGCCTGATCATTGATCCAGGGGAAGCGATCGAATTGCGGCTTCATGTTCTGTTGGCAAATATGTGGGGAGTGATAGAGGGAATAATAGGAAAACTCTCTCCACGCCAGTTCACGAACAAAGTGCGCTGCCTGCTCCTCATCTGAATCGATATCTCCAGCCTGTTTGACCGCAGCCGCGGCTTCCCTAGGGGAGATTTCTCCGAAGTGAAGATGGGGTGACAGCATAGAGACGCTGCGCTTGGCCGGATAGTCCCTACCATCACGGTAGTCATATAAACCGTTCTCTGTGAAATTCTTCAATCGCTTCTTCGCACCCGTCTCGCCGGGCTGCCAGAGCGTTGATATCTGTGCATGCCAATTGATATCGGGAAGCAGGTTCAGCTTGTCTATCCGGACTGTATCTTGAGTGCATTTGACGGTATCGAAATTTGTATTGGCAGCAACGTCAGGGGCGGTAGGCGGGTTGTTGGCAATCGCATACTTATAGAACGGTGTGAAGATCTTGTAGGGAGTACCGTCTTTCTTGAGATTTTCCCAAGGCTCCCAGATTAAGCTGCCGTTGTGGCTGGAAGCAGTTATACCGTCCTGGGTTAATTGCTCCTTGATAAGGCTGTCTCGGCGTATTATTGAGGGCTCATAACAGCGGTTCCAGAACACCTGGCTGGCGTTCTGTTTAGCAGCAAATTGAGGCAGCAGCTTGGCGGCATCCCCTCGAAGAATCCACAGATTTCCCTGTAGGGATTCGTTCAAGGCAGTGAGTGAGTGATGAAGCCACCAGCGGGATGCCTCGCCCAGAGACCAATCAAGGCCCTCGTCCAGAATATAGACAGGCAGGACCCGGCCTTGTTCAATGGCTTTGAGGAGGGCGGGATTATCGTTAAGGCGCAGGTCCTGACGGAACCACATGATGACGGTATTAGCGGTCATATTTTCTCTAAAATGGTAGTTAGTTTGTTGTGCTAAATATACGCCTGTTTTGGCTGTTGGGATCATTATGGCAACTCAAGACAGAATTCACTTGGACTGCTAGAATGGCGATCTCAAATTTTGAGCGTAATGAGGGTTTGCTCAGTGCTATTGATGATCGATAACTACGACTCTTTCACCTATAACGTGGTGCAATATTTTGGTGAGCTAGGTGCCGACGTACAAGTGTATCGCAATGATGCCATCACGATCGAAGAGATAGAGTCTTTGAATCCTGCGCAGCTTGTCATCTCCCCTGGGCCGTGCACGCCAAAGGAGGCGGGTATTTCCATGGAGGTGATTAGCCATTTCGCTGGCAAGATTCCACTCTTGGGCATCTGCCTCGGTCATCAGAGTATCGGTCAGGTTTACGGTGGTGAGATCGTGCGAGCTAAGAAAGTGATGCATGGCAAGCTCTCCCCGATTCACCATAGTGGAAAGGGTGTGTTTAGAAATTTGACGGAGCCTTTTACCGCAACGCGGTACCACTCTTTGGTCGTCGATGCGCAGCAACTTCCCGATTGCCTGGAAGTGACGGCATGGACGGAGAATGAGAATGGAGAGCGAGAAGAGATAATGGGTGTGAGACATAAAGATCTCGCTGTAGAGGGAGTGCAATTCCACCCCGAGTCTATTCTTAGTGAGCACGGTCATGCTTTGTTGAAGAATTTTTTAGATCAAAGTTAGATCGCAGCTTTTCTCAAAATCATCGAATTCAACCAGTAAGTTCAACAGTCAATATTAACGGTAACAACTAATGGATATTAGAGCAGCCATCAAGGCAGTCACATCGGGTGTAGATCTAGACCGAGATCAGATGATTTCAGTCATGCGTGAGCTTATGTCAGGTCAATCTACCGACGCACAGAATGCGGCTTTTCTTGTCGGCTTGCAGATGAAGGGTGTGAAGGCGTCTGAGATCCTAGGCGGCGCATTGGTAATGCGTGAATTGGCGACCAAGGTGACGCTTGCGGATCACCCGCACTTAGTCGACACCTGCGGAACCGGCGGCAGTGGTTCCAACAAGTTCAACGTGTCTACAGCCTCGGCTATAGTCGCTGCCTGCGCGGGAGCGAAAGTGGCAAAGCATGGCAATCGCGGTGCCACGAGTAAGAGCGGCAGTGCCGATGTGTTAGAGGCGGCGGGGGTTAATCTCACTTTGAGTGCCGAAGACGTAGCTGCGACTATAGAGCAGGTGGGAATCGGATTCATGTTTGCGCCTGCACACCACAGCGCCATGAAACATGTGATTACGGCAAGAAAGGAAATCGGCGTTAGAACCGTATTTAATTTGCTGGGCCCTCTAACAAATCCGGCAGGCGCACCGAATCAAATTATTGGGGTGTTTGATGCTGCTTGGATACCTGCTTTGTTAGATGTGCTGAAAGAGTTGGGTAGCAGCCACGTATTGATAGTGGCAGCAGAAGATGGGCTTGATGAAATTAGCATCGCAGCGACATCGACGATAGGTGAACTGCGTGATGGCGAGATATCACTGTATACAGTGGACCCTGCCGACTTCGGCATTGAGCAATATCCAGATTATTCCATGCTGCAGATCGATAGTGCTGAGGAAAGTCTGGTCATGTTGAAGGATGCGCTAGCAAATCGAAACCAGGCCGCCGCAGATATCGTGGCCCTAAATGCAGGTGCCGCGATTTACGCGGCAAATTTGACAGAGGATCTAGCGGCTGGAGTTGCCAAGGCGCAGAGTATTCTGCAGTCTGGCGAGGCTTTGGCTAAGCTAGAGCAGCTGGCCGAATTTACTCAATCGTTGAAGCCATAGATCGATTTCATCATAGAAAAGCAGGTATGTATTTTGTCTAAAGCCACAATTCTTGAACAAATAGTCGCGTATAAGCAGCTGGAAGTAACGGCGGCAAAAGCGGCGGTGTCTCATGCCGAATTGGAGGCAAGGTTTCCTTCGATTGATCAGTCACGCTCTTTCTCCAAAGCGATGCGCGAGCGCGTGCAGTCACAGGAAGTGGCTGTGATCGCGGAAATAAAAAAGGCCTCGCCATCGAAGGGTCTGATTCGTGAAGACTTTCAGCCTGCGCAGCATGCTGCAGACTACGAGGCGAATGGTGCGAGCTGTCTTTCGGTGTTGACCGATGAGAAGTTTTTTAAAGGTTGTAACGACTATCTGCTGCAGGCCAGGGCGGCATGTGGGATACCGGTTATTCGCAAGGATTTTATGATCGATGCCTATCAGATTGCGGAATCGAAGGCTCTCGGTGCCGATTGCATCCTGCTCATTGTTGCCGCGCTGGAACCCGCGCAACTAGTTGAGTTGGCAGACTACGCTAATCAGATCGACATCGATATTTTGGTGGAGGTGCACAATCACAGCGAGTTGGAGCAGGCCTTGCAGCTGAATACGGATCTGATTGGAGTCAATAATCGAAATCTACACAGCTTTGAGACTAGTCTGCAGACTACATTAGATTTGGCTAGCGAGGTGCCAGCTGACAAGGTGCTTATCACCGAGAGCGGTATACATACGCGAAACGATGTGAATACCATGACAGACGCAGGGATCTATGGATTTCTGGTAGGAGAGTCTTTCATGCGCGCACCCAGTCCGGGGGCAAAGTTGAAAGAGTTAATGTTCGGTGAATAAATTTTACTGTAGCTGAGACTTAAGCCTCAGCTACAGAATTGCTAGCGCGTTCCAAAAACCACTATTGTCTTGCCGCTGACACTGATTAGTTCTTGTTCTTCGAGGGTCTTCAAGACTCTTCCAGCCATCTCTCTAGAACAGTTCACCAGCCTGCCGATCTCCTGCCTAGTTATCTTTATCTGCATGCCGTCGGGATGAGTCATAGCATCCGGTTCTTTGCTTAGATCGATGAGTGTTCGAGCGATGCGGCCAGTTACGTCGTAGAAGGCGAGATCGCCCACTTTGCGAGTTGTATTACGCAGGCGATGCGCCATCTGTTGACCGATGGTGAACACGATCTCCGGATGTGAGCGAATATAGGTGTTGAAATTGGTATAGCTGATTTCAGCAACTTCGCAGGCATTTCTGGCTCGACACCAGGCGCTGCGTTCTTCGGCCTTCTCAAACAGGCCCATCTCACCGAAGAAGTCTCCGGGGTTCAAGTAGGTGATGACCACTTCTTTGCCTTCATCATCTTCGAGTACGACGGAAACCGAGCCTTTGATGATGTAGTAAAGCGTATCGCATTTGTCGCCCTCATAAATAATGGTGGCGCGATTGGGGTAACGCTTGCGATGGCAATGGGATAAAAAATTATCCAAGTCTTCGATATGTGGCGTAATGGCCATGAGTGCCATTGATAAAACTCCTACTTTTTCTAGCGAGTTAAATGTATATCACATTTTAGTCGCAATTGTGAGATTCCCATCACAATAATAGTGGAACCTGAAAAGCATCGAATGTGTTGCTGCTAACTCTAATAAATAATCCACGATTGTAGCAGTCTTGCGATGGAAACACTGAGGGCAGTGGCGCTTCAGCGCTCTCGGCGAATGTTAACTATGTTAACCTTGCTCACCATTCCATATACTGACTATTATCGGTTGGCACTGCTGTTTTCTTGATTCACAACTAGCGGAATTGCCGACATTTTTGGCAACTCTAACGTTGATAGCGGTGTTTTAAGACGGCATATCTGCAAGGTAAGACTTACATAGGATTAGAAAATGAAAGCGAGAGTAAATTGGGTTGAGAATGTGATGTTTGTTGCAGAATCCGACAGCGGGCATGCAATTGTACTTGATGGTGCGCCAGCAAGTGGTGGGCGCAATATGGGCATGCGACCGATGGAGTTGATGGCTCTCAGTGTGGGCAGCTGCTCATCCTATGACGTTGTGACAATCTTAAAGAAGGCGAAGCAATGGGTAACCGCTTGCGAGGCGGAAGTCACCGCAGAGCGGGTTGACGGTACACCGGCCACCTTCGAGTCAATTCACCTGCATTTTAAGGTTACCGGTGTCGATCTCAGTGAGAAGCATGTTCAGCGTGCTATAGAACTTTCAGCAGATAAGTATTGCTCAGCCTCGATCATGATGAAAAATGCAGGGGTTAAAGTTACCCATGATTTTGAGGTGCATGAAGCTGAACAGTAATACTAAGAGCTAAGGTGATCCGCTGAGGGGGGGATCAACAGCGGGGAAGCTTAGATGTGGTAGGTGGTTTTCTTCATTACTTCTGACATGATCGACATGGCTTGTTTAATCGGAGCCGGTAGCGCTGCACCACCGGCATCGCGAGCGGAATCTCCATGGTGTTTCTCATCAGCGATCATCGTCTCAAGAATGGCTCTGCTCTTGCTATCGCTCTCAGGCAACTCATCAAGGTGTTCTTCTAGGTGCTCGCAAACTTGATCTTCTGTCTCAGCTACAAATCCAAGACTCCATTTGTCTCCGGCTAACCCTGCTGCTGCACCCACCCCATAGGATAAGGTATACCACAGAGGGTTTAGTGCGCTCGGGCGGCTGTCCAATTGCTGCAGGCGCTCTTCGCACCACGCTAGATGGTCAACTTCTTCCGCAGCGGCTTGTTCCATGGATTCCCGCACATCATTCAATTTGGCAGTCGCCGCCTGGCCTTGGTACAGGGCCTGCGCGCAGACTTCGCCGGTATGATTAATGCGCATTAGTCCTGCAGCATGCTGCCGGTCAGTATCGTTCAATTCCGACTCTTTCGTGCCTGCTGCTGGCGATACTCGGCGAGCATTGCTAGAGCCGGGCACGCAGCTACGCAGGGCCTGATCGAATTGAACCAGGCAGCGATCGAAGAAATCTAGATGGCTGTTATTAGGCATAGACTAGCTATTCTCTCTGGCTATGGCTCGATAGGCAATATCATTTCGAAAATAGACGCTGTCCCATTGGATATTGTGCAGAACTTTATAGGCTTCGGCCTGAGCTTCTGAGACTGTCCCGCCTAGAGCAGTGGCGCAGAGTACTCGACCGCCGTTGGTAACGACGTCACCGTCTTTTTCTGCGGTTCCGGCATGAAAGATTTTTTGGTGCGACTCTAGAGGCTGATCAAGCCCGCTGATCGGGAGGCCCTTGTCGTATGCGTTTGGATAGCCGCCAGCTGCGAGTACAACGCCCACTGCAGACCTGTCGTCCCACTGGGCTTGCTCGCTATCTAATGTCTGGTTGATTGCTGCTAGGCAATGCTGAACTAGGTCTGATTGCAGCCTCATCATTACCGGCTGTGCTTCAGGGTCGCCAAAGCGGCAATTAAACTCGACTACATTGATCTCGCCAGTCTCAGTAATCATTAGCCCGGCGTAGAGGAAGCCCGTGTAGTCATTGCCGTCGGCTGCCATGCCAGCAACAGTCGGTAGAATCACCTGATCCATGATGCGCTGATAGATCACCTCATCTACTACCGGAGCGGGAGAGTAAGCGCCCATGCCGCCAGTATTCGGCCCCTTGTCACCATCGTCTCGCGCTTTGTGGTCCTGCGAGGTTGCCATTGGCAATACGTTGCGTCCGTCCACCATGGCGATGAAGCTGGCTTCTTCGCCTTTTAGGAAGCCCTCTATTACTACTCGATGCCCTGCATCTCCGAATTTGTTTCCGGAGAGCATGTCTTCGACAGCGGCAATCGCCTCACCCTCGGTCATGGCAACGATCACACCTTTGCCCGCGGCTAAGCCGTCGGCCTTGATGACAATAGGTGCGCCGTTAGATTCGATGTAGCTCTTCGCCGCCGCGACCTCGGTAAAAGTTTGATAGAAGGCGGTGGGTATATTGTGGCGACTAAGAAAGTCTTTGGTAAAGGCTTTGGAGCCTTCTAGTTGGGCTGCATTTTTCGATGGTCCGAAGCAGGGCAGATTTCTTTCTTGAAAGTAGTCGACTATGCCATCGACCAAAGGTGCCTCAGGTCCCACTATTGTTAAGCCGATGTTTTCGCGTGACGCGAAGTCGGCTAACGCCGGAAAGTCGAGTGGATCTATAGCGACATTCTCTAGTTTTGGTTCTCTGTTAGTGCCGGCGTTACCCGGCGCTACAAATACTTTATCGACAGTGCTGGATTGGGCGGCCTTCCACGCTAGTGAGTGTTCCCGGCCGCCGCTGCCTATAACAAATACCTTCATGACTTCGATCTCGAGTAGAGTGCGTGACTAGTGGCGGAAATGTCGGATAGAGGTGAATACCATCGCGATATTAGCCTCGTCGGCAGCGGCGATAACTTCGTCATCGCGCATTGATCCGCCAGGTTGTATGACTGCGGCGATGCCTGCTTCAGCGGCGGCGTCTATGCCGTCACGGAAAGGGAAGAAGGCATCTGATGCCATCACAGAGCCTTTCACGACCAGATTTTCATCGGCCGCCTTGATGCCGGCAATCTTCGCACTATAAACGCGGCTCATCTGTCCGGCGCCAATACCAATAGTCTGATTGTTCTTACAGTAGACGATTGCGTTCGATTTTACGTATTGTGCAACCGACCAGGCGAACAATAGGTCACGAATCTCATCTTCACTAGGCGCGCGAGCGCTAACGACCTTTAGGTCGTCTCGAGAAATCTGATGAATGTCGCGATCTTGAACTAACAGCCCGCCATTGACGCGCTTATAGTCCAGCTCTGCTTCTCTATGGTCCTGCCATTGCCCGCAGCGCAGTACACGCACATTCTTCTTTGCGGCAGTAATTTCGAGTGCGGCAGCTGAAATAGAGGGCGCAATGATTACTTCGGTAAACTGCTGATCGACGATGCGTTGAGCAGTTTGGGCATCCAGCTCGCGATTAAACGCGATGATGCCGCCGAAGGCCGAGGTTGGGTCAGTCTGAAAAGCAAGTTCATAGGCTTTCAGCGGTGATTCGGCTATGGCAACACCACAGGGATTCGCATGCTTCACGATGACACAGGCAGGCTCATTGAATGATTTAACACATTCTAAGGCTGCGTCGGTATCGGCGATATTGTTATAAGACAGCGCCTTGCCCTGCAATTGTTCCGATGTGCTGATGCACGCCTCGCTTGGGTTTCTTTCAACATAGAAGGCGGCATTCTGGTGAGGATTTTCGCCATAACGCATCTCCTGAGTCTTCAGGAATTGCGTATTAAATGTCCTTGGGAAGTTCGATTCAGGATCGATCTTCGCACCGAGATAGTTTGCAATGGCGCCATCGTAAGCTGCTGTATGTTCAAACGTTTTTACGGCGAGGTCGAAACGAGTCTCTTGGTCGAGGCTGCCTTCATTATTCTGTAATAGGTCAACGATGCCGTCGTAGTCAGATGGGTTTACGACCACCGCGACGAAGCGATTGTTCTTTGCGGCAGCGCGCAGCATGGTCGGGCCGCCTATATCGATGTTCTCGATCGCCGTGGGCAAATCACAGTCTGGATTCGCTACAGTGGCTTCGAAAGGATAGAGATTGACTACCACGAGGTCGATCGGAGGTATGTCATGTTCTTCCATAACTGCCTGATCCTGATCACGACGGGCTAGGATGCCGCCATGAACCTTCGGATGTAGTGTCTTAACCCTGCCGTCCATCATTTCTGGAAAGCCGGTGTACTCCGAGATTTCTACCGCTGGAACGTTCTCCTGAGTGAGCAGTTTATAGGTGCCCCCGGTAGAGAGAATCTCGATGTTGAGTTTATGTAGTTCTTTTGCGAAGGGTACAATGCCAGTTTTGTCGGAGACGCTAATCAACGCACGACGAATGGCAGCAGAGTTTTCTGTTGTCATAGGGCTATCTTTGCTTGTGGGCGTAGTTGGGGTTGATGCAAAACCGACTATCTAGATTTCTGCTGATCTCACTAAGTGTAATTACTTAGATGAGCTCTTTGAGCCTAAATTTAGAGGGTCGATCAATGGAAATTACAGTAAACCGTACAGCTTTAATTTGGTGCGTAGCGTACCACGGTTCAAACCAAGCATGATAGATGCCTTGCTTTGATTGTTGCCGCAATAACGCATTACTGACTCAATCAAGGGTGCCTCTACTTCTGAAATAACCATGTGGTGAAGATCGGTGACGGGCTCATCTTCGATGTTTTCAAAATAGCGACTTAGTGAGCGTTCGACTTCTGCTCGAAGTGTATTTTCCTGTTGTGCAGAGGGGGTGTTGTCTTGAGTCTGCACTGGCTCTAGGTTGTTTGTAATACTATCGAACTTATTCACGCGGCTTCAGCTCCCCGTCCTTGTAGTAGACCTTCGTCCAAGCGAGAGAAGTAGGCATTGATGCAGTCGAGTTGTGCGATCGGAGACTCGATAGTATTGAAGGTTTTCATAAATTCACGCGATTCTAATAATTCTTTTACATACGCGGCTACATGTTTACGTGCATACCATACTCCTTTCACGTCGCCATAGAAACTATGAAGTTTCAGAAGATGTGAAAAGATTATATCGAGGCGGGTTTTTAGATCGATCTCTGGAAGTGTCTTTCCGGTAGCAAGATAATGTTCGATCTCTTTGAATATCCAAGGTCTTCCCTGTGCGGAACGACCGATCATTAATCCGTCCACTTGAGTGTGTTTGAGAACGGCTGCAGCCTTACTCGGCGAATCAATATCGCCGTTGGCGATTACGGGGATAGAGATGGCGTTTTTAATTGCTGCTATGGTGTCGTATTCTGCATGGCCCTTGAAGCGGCATTCTCGAGTACGGCCGTGAACCGTGAGCAGGCTTATGCCGCTATCTTCAGCAATCTTCGCGATCTCAATACCATTTCTTGTTTCGGGGCTCCAGCCTGTGCGTATCTTCAGTGTCACGGGAACATCTACGCGAGAGACTACAGTTTTTAAGATTCGCTCTACCAATTCGGCATCTTTGAGTAGCGCTGAGCCAGCTGCTTTTTTCAGAACTTTTTTTGCTGGGCAGCCCATGTTGATATCGATGCCATCGGCTCCGAGTTCTTGATTCATTGCTGCCGCTTGGGCCATCAATTCAGGATCGGATCCTGCGATTTGCACAACATGTGGCCCGCTACTTTTAGGCTTCACCCGTTTCAGTTTATTGCGCTCGTTCTGCCACAGTTCGGCATTGCTAGTGAGCATTTCTGCAACAGTTAGGCCAGCGCCTGCTTCTGCGCAAATTTCCCGGAACGGCGTGTCACACACGCCCACCATTGGTGCAAGGAATAGCGAGTTTTTTAGTTGGTAAGGGCCGACGTTAATCATTATTTTTATTGCAATTATGCTGATTTCGCTAAGGGCGGCTATGATAGCGGGGACGCTTTTTCAGTTAAAGCAATTTGTGCGTTTTTTGCACAATAGGGCAAAAGAGGATTTCGCGACTAGGGCCAGCGGAAAGCTAGGGTATAGTTTACGGCTTCTGGCCCCGGGTCCATTATGGCTAGGCCTATCTGCACTGGTGTTTGGGCTGGCATTACTTGTACGGAACGAAGCCCAGGGTCTAAATATTCAGCGGAAGTAAATTCACGCAGCGCGATGACGCTGTTCTCAGAACTATTGAAACTAAGTATCAGAATTGGAAAGGGCTGTTCGAATGGCGCTGTGTTGCGCATGACGGTGTTGACCATCAAGCCGTTGGCAAGGGTGGGATGCGTCTGTACGGTAAGGTTCTCGCTGCGAATAGCATCAATGTCTGTGTATTCTGGGAGTGAACAGTTTAAGTAGCTACAGGCAGTTTCATAGAGAGGGCGTAATTGTGGAAGCTGGCTATAGAGCTCCATGCGCTGCCACAAATACTGAGAGCTTAGGAGTCCACCGAGCAGTAGGATGGATAGAAATAGCAGGGTGTTGCGTGCTAGGCGGCTCTCTCTTCTCCCTAGAAGCTCGACGGGAGTCGACATGCTGCCCAAGGCTGCAAGGTTCTCTCTAGGGATGGCCTCTAAGGCCTCCTCATCATTTAGTTCCGCTTCCAGCGCTCTGGTTCGTATTGCCTCTGTTGATTCTTCGTCCACTGTTGCGCTGTTTGTCTGTGCCGCTTCGATGGCAGGCTCTGCATCTTCTGTATCATCTTCAACGACACTTTCGGAGGGCAATTCTTCTTGCGTGATTAAGCTTTGAACAGCTGCGGTTTCATCGCTAGGTAATTCACTGTCGACAAGTAGCTGCTCGTCATCCTCAGCAAAATCTGTGCTTGGGGGTAATGTAGCGCTCGGCTCTACACTTGGTAATGAGTCTGTGCTTGCCTGTTCTGCTGAAAAAGTTTCAGTGCTCTGATCATTCGAAATCGAGTCTGTTACTTCATCCGTCACCTGTGAAGAGATAGTCTCGTTGAGAACTTGTGCCTCTTCTTCTGGCGCTTCTGGCTGCGCATCTAATGGCAACAGCTCATTGTCTTGATCAAGTTCGGTGTAGCCATCACTTGCAGTGCTCAAATCGATTGGCTGCTCGTTAGTCGCCTCTGCGGCAGGCGCGCTCTCCGATTCGGGCTCTTCAATTCGGGCTTTCGGTGTTTCGTAGGGATTAAAGGTGAATGATGCGGATAAGGCTGAGCCAAGATACGACCCTTGGCTTTCAATGTGTGTGTCCTTGATGGCTGTCGGTGCAGGCTCTGACTCAACGGGTTCCTCGAATGATGTATGAGTGGTGCCGTTTTCTGTGACCTCAATGCTATCAGCTGTCTGAGCCGTGAATGAGTCTAGAATCTCCTCTTCGAAGTCGGCATCGATGTTTTCAGGCTCGATGCTTGGCTGCCTATCTGGAAGCTGATCGTGCAGTTGGATTTCCTCTGCAGGTGGATTCTCAAGTGCAACCGGTTCTGTTTTGCCCTGGAGTTCGCCGGCAACAGTTGCGAAGAAATCTGCGTTTACAGTTTCAGACTGTTCTAATTGCTGATGGAGATTTTGTTCATCTACCGGGTCGTCTTTTTTAAGTTTGTTGCCGTGAGTTTCGCTTAGGGCGCTGCGGGTAAGAAATGACGAGGGGTCGAAAAATTCTTGTGGATCATTGCCGACGAAAACCGATTCGTCTTGATCTGACGCCGCATCTGCCTCTTCTGGAATGAGGAAGTTATCGATAGCCTCGAAGACATTGAGGCAGGCTCCGCAACGCACTCTGCCAGCAGCAGCCGCTAACACGCGAGAATTCGTGTTGAAGGTTGATTCACAGGCGGGGCATTGAGTTACATTGAACGACATGTGGCAGTACTTCGGGCAACAAGTTAGCAAGAGATTGTAGGTCAATCCCCTTGTCTTGCCTACTAGGGAGACTCTGATTGATTCTATGACTACTTTGGCTTACAGCAAATCCTGCTAGCAAGGCGCAATGACGAAGTCATGTGCCGACCTGTCGAGACAGTGCAGCGCGGCTAGCAGGATTTGCTGTGAGCCCCTTCGGGCAAGGCCTGACGCGCACCGCTGCCGCGTTTTCGTACTTGCCAGGGGCGATAACCATTACCGGCGCACGACGTCTCGCAGCAGCACGCGTCAAACTCTCGCAGAGTGCTCATAGAATCAACCAGAGACCCCCTAGCCCAATTCACTGGTTCGTTAATCAATCTAGTCGAATGCCGCTCAATCGCGCCCATTCCTCGTTCAGCACCTTAGCGTCCATCTTAAACCAGCGACTGTAGTGCTCAAGCATTGCGTCGGCTTGCTCTGCTAACAAGCCAGATAGGGCTATGTGTCCCTTGGGTTTTACGAGATGAGAGAGGTCTTCGGCAAGCTGCATGAGCGGCTCGGCGAGGATATTTGCGACAAGTATGTCTGCTTGAAGAGTTGTTCTGTCTTCGGGTAGCTGGTACGGCAGGTAGGTTTCTATAACACCTTCAGGGATGTGGTTGCGTTTTGCGTTCTCGATGGTTGCCGTAATCGCCTGCGGATCGTTGTCTACAGCGATGACGCGAGGTGCTCCAAGCAGGGCCGCTGCGATGGCGAGAATGCCGGAGCCGCAACCATAGTCGATAACTGTGCTGTCATCACGGGTGTTCTGTTCTAGCCATTGTAGGCACATGCTGGTGGTGGCGTGGCTGCCGCTGCCGAAGGCGAGGCCGGGGTCGAGCATGATGTTGATGGCGTTGGGTTCCGGTGGCTCCTGCCAGCTCGGGCAGACCCAAAGGCGTTCGCCAAACTGCATCGCCTTAAAATCTGCCATCCAAGATCTCTCCCAGGCCTGGTCTTCTAGATCTTCGAGTAACAAAGATTCTTTGTCTTCGATTGCGGGGTGTTGTTGTAATAGAAAGAGCAAGCCATCGAGGTTAGCTTCTTTCTCGAATAGGCAGAAAAGGTCAACAAGATCCCATAAAGGTGTGCTACCTGGCTCTTTTTGAAATACCGGTTGGTCTTCGGCATCCAGATAGCTTATTGAGAGCCCGCCGTAATCCAGTAACAGTTGTTCTAGAGGTTCGATCTGGTCAGATCGAACCTGAACTCTGAGTTGTTGCCATGCCATAGTGAGAAGACTCTGTCGGTTCTAGGATCCGAGCTTCTTTTCTAGATAGTGAATATTCACACAACCCTTTTGAAACTCTGCATCACGTACGAGATCTTGATGCAGTGGAATATTGCTGCGAATCCCATCGATCAGCATCTCATCAAGAGCGATCTGTGTGCGCATCAATGCAGCCTCTCGCGTGTTCGCATGGCAGATAAGCTTGGCTATCAATGAATCGTAGTGGGGTGGCACGGTATAGCCACTATATAGATGTGAATCGACTCGAACACCGTTACCACCTGGAGCGTGGAACATCTTTATCTTGCCAGGGCTAGGCATAAAAGTTGCAGGGTCTTCGGCGTTAATACGGCATTCGAAAGCGTGTCCGCGCATGCGGATATCCTCTTGCGCATAGGACAGCGGCGCACCGCCGGCTATTCGAAGTTGCTCTTTAACGATATCAACACCGGTAATCATTTCTGTTACGGGATGTTCTACCTGTACGCGCGTATTCATTTCTATGAAATAGAATGACTCATCTTCATACAAAAACTCTAAGGTACCAGCGCCGCGGTAGTTCATGTTCTTACAAGCCTGGATGCAGGTTTCTGCAACTTCAGCGCGCACTGCGTCGGGAATGCCGGGAGCAGGTGCTTCTTCTAATACTTTTTGATGACGTCGCTGGAGAGAACAATCTCGGTCACCAAGATAGAGGGCGTTGCCCTTGCCGTCACCGATGACTTGGATCTCAACGTGGCGGGGGTTCTCTAAAAATTTTTCCAGATACACTATGCCGTTGCCGAAGAAAGTTTTAGCCTCGGTCTGTGTTACAAAGATAGCCTTAAGTAGCGCGGCCTCATTGTGAACTACGCGCATGCCGCGGCCACCACCACCAGCAGCAGCCTTGATAATAACCGGGTAGCCGATTTCTTTGGCCAGCTCCAGTGTGCGCTCGTTGTCATCGTCTATGGGGCCGTTCGAGCCGGGTACAGTAGGCACGCCCGCTGCGCGCATTACCTCGATGGCTGACACTTTGTCCCCCATCAGGCGAATTGTCTCGGCCGTCGGGCCAATGAATACGAAGCCGCTGTTTTCGACCTGTTCGGCGAAGTCGGCATTTTCCGATAAAAAGCCGTATCCAGGGTGCACAGCATCGGCATCGGTAACTTCCATCGCAGAGATGATGGCGGGCACGTTCAGATAGCTTTCGGTTGGGCTAGGCGGCCCTATACAAACCGATTCATCGGAGAGGCGAACGTGCATGAGATCTCGGTCAGCAGTGGAATGAACAGCGACTGTTTTGATTCCAAGTTCTTTACAAGATCGAAGTACGCGCAGTGCAATTTCACCGCGATTGGCTATTAATACTTTTTCCAGCATGAAGCTATCCTTGATTAAGCTGAGTACACAAAGAGTGTTCTATACGATTCTGATCAAAGGCTGATCGAATTCGACCGGTTCGCCGTCTTCAACCAAAATAGCTTCAACTACGCCGGCTTGGTCGGCCTCGATCTGATTCATCATCTTCATTGCTTCAACAATACATACTGGGTCGCCCGCCTTTACATGCTTGCCAACTTCAACGAATGCAGGAGAGGAGGGAGAGGGAGAGCGATAGAAAGTTCCAACCATAGGAGACTTGATAGCATTTGCATCGGCCGCAGCTGGCTCTGCAGCAGGAGCTGCTGCGCTAGGAGCAGGAGCTGCTATGGCAGCAGGTGCCGCAGGTGCCTGATAGGCAATAGGTGCAGGCGCCGAAGTTGATGCGCGGCTAATTCTAACCGACTCTTCACCTTCCTTGATTTCGATTTCCGCAATGTCGGATGATTCCAACAGCTCGATCAGTTTTTTTACTTTTCTAATATCCATAAAAGTTTCCTGCCTAGAGTCTTAGTTAGCTAGTTTTCTACAAGCAGCCTGAAGTGCCAGTTCGTATCCCTGGGCACCTAAGCCAATTACACAGCCGACAGCGATGTCGGAAAAATAGGAATGGTGCCGATACGCTTCGCGGCTGTAGAGATTTGAAAGATGTACTTCGATGAACGGAATCTCGGAGGCGAGAATAGCGTCTCGAATGGCAATGCTGGTATGCGTGAAACCGCCAAAGTTTACGATCATGAATGCCGTGCCGTCTTTTCTGGCGGCATGCAGTCGGTCGATTATCTCGCCTTCAGAATTGGCTTGCAGGCTATCGAACAGATGGCCTGATTCCTCACACTTTGTGGCGAGGCGTTGATTGATATCATCGAGAGTGTCCGAGCCGTAGATGTGGGGTTCGCGACTTCCGAGTAGATTTAGATTAGGTCCATGCAGGGCCAGTATTGATGCCATGTTCTTTTCCCTAATGTGGCAGACGGGTCAATTCTGACCCGCTAAGCCTGATTAGCTATTTTGTCGGCATTTTCTCAGATAATAGCGCGCATTTCACGCTTTTTTGCGAAAGGAAGGGTGGTGCTTAAGGATTTAGCAAAAATTCGAAGCGCTGGGGAGGATAACAGAATCCCCAATCGGCACAGCCTTGATAGCTGATGAAGATTCTTGCGTCTGGACCTGGCACAGTGCTGAGGCTTAGATCGATATCTAGTGGGCCATAATAGGCTTCTATATCTCCGAAGAATTGGTCGTTTTTCTTGAGGCCATCGCGCAGACTGAAATCAATCGGCAGCTCTCCGGAATCAGCTTGCTGGCTTAGTGTGAATTCGAAGGCGTGCCTGTACAGGTAGTGGCCATCCGGCAGGTTCCACACTATCTTATAGCGTCCAGGGCTAACGGCGCTGACATAGAAAGGAAAGGCCTGTTCTAGAGGGAGTGGCTGATCATAGGTGGGTTGCTGTGCCAGGCCTGAAATCGACCGTGGTGTGAGCTGTGCCTGAGCGGCGGTGCCCGTGAGCAGCCACACGCCAAGCAGCATAGTCAGTTTGATTCGGATCGAGATACTCATCTTCATGCTAGGTTAGACCCGTTAAGCTGAGAATTAGTTTCCCAAGAATGTCGCGTTAGCTTTGGTAGCGATCAAAGACTAGGCAGGCATTGGTGCCACCGAAGCCGAAGCTATTCGACATGACGCGGTTTAGGGTAACGTTATCTTGTCGCTCGATTGCGATTGGCAGTCCCTGCGCTTCTTCGTCGAGGGTCTCGATGTTGGCTGAGGCAGCAATAAAATCATTCTCCATCATTAATAGACTGTAGATGGCTTCCTGCGCCCCTGCCGCGCCTAGCGAATGCCCCGTCAACGACTTAGTTGAATTAATAGTTGGTACCTTGTCACCAAACACGCCCTTAATTGCGCGCAGTTCCGAGACGTCACCGGCCGGTGTGCTGGTGCCGTGTGTGTTGATGTAGTCTACGGACCCTTCTAGATCTGCGGTCGCCATCTGCATGGCGCGTGCGCCACCTTCTCCCGCTGGAGCTACCATATCGTGTCCATCGGACGTTGCTGCGTATCCAGTTAGTTCGGCATAGATCTTTGCGCCCCGTGCGAGGGCGTGATCGAGAGACTCCATGACAAGTATTGCACCACCGCCAGCGATCACGAAGCCATCGCGGTTAGCATCGAAAGCGCGTGAAGCTTTGTCGGGAGTGTCGTTGTATTTTGTTGAAAGTGCGCCCATAGCATCGAACATATGGCTCATTGTCCAATGCTCTGCTTCGCCGCCCCCTGCAAAAACGATATCTTGCTTGCCTAGCTGAATCAGCTCTGCTCCATGGCCAATACAGTGTGCGCTAGTTGCACAGGCCGATGAGATTGTGTAGTTAACGCCTTTGATTTTGAATGGAGTGGCAAGACATGCCGAAGTGGTGCTACTCATCGTGCGCGTTACACGATAGGGCCCGACTCTGCGTAGACCTTTCTCACGCATGATATCTGTGGATTCAAGTTGATCTGCGGAGGAGCCGCCACCAGAGCCCACAACCAGGCCGGAGCGAAAGTTGGACACTTCATCGTCCGTAAGCTTGGCATCTGCTATAGCCTGTTCCATCGCCAGGTAGGCGTAGGCGGATGCATCACCCATAAAACGCAGAATCTTGCGATCTATCAGCTCAGCTGTGTCGATCTGAACCGATCCGCTGACATGGCTACGCATGCCAATTTCTTCATAAGTGGGATTGTGACGAATGCCACTACGGCCTGCCTTGAGAGAATCTAGTACTGACTCTTTGTCATTGCCTAAACAGGACACAATTCCGATACCAGTAACAACAACGCGCTTCATACTATTTCCCCAATCAATAAAGAATCACTCTAACATCTTGTACTAGAATGAGCTTCCTGGCGTGAACAGACCAACTTTCAATGCTTTGGTGGTATAGATTGTCTTGCCATCTACAGAAACTTTTCCATCGGCGATGCCCATAACCAAACTTCTATTGATGAGTCGACTGATCGATAGTTCGTAGACTACTTTCTTTGAAGTGGGCAATATTTCACCCGTAAACTTTACCTCGCCAGCTCCAAGTGCTCGACCCTTACCGGGATGACCACTCCAACCGAGGAAAAACCCTAATAGTTGCCATAAGGCATCTAATCCAAGGCACCCTGGCATGACCGGATCGCCGGGAAAGTGACAGTCGAAGAACCAGAGGTCCGGATTTATATCCAGCTCCGCGATTATTTGCCCGCGGCCGTGTTCGCCGCCATCGCCGTTGATTTCGACGATGCGATCGAGCATGAGCATATTATCTACGGGTAACTTGGCGTTGCCTGGACCAAATAAACGGCCATGGCCGCAATCTACCAATTCTTCCAAGCTATAAGAGTTCTTAGGAACAAAGTTGTGTTCGACTTGTGTCATGAGCTGGTTAGACCCCTCCAAGGGGTGGTTTTGCAAAGGCTGAGATGTTATCGCGCTGAGGCCAAATAATCGATCATAAATTGACTGTGATCGCCCTACAGGCTGTTGAATCGGCTCTATTTATTAAAATAGGCGATATTTTGCTACTATGTTGTTCCTTTTTGTCACGCGCTTTAAAAAATCAAGGTAGTAAGCTCAATGATAATCCCCGTTATTCTCGCCGGAGGTGTGGGTTCCCGCTTATGGCCAGTCTCCCGATCGATGTTACCTAAGCAATTTATCGAATTCCCCGGTATGCAGGGTTCGCTTTTTCAGAACACGCTGTCTCGCTTAGAAGGCGTTACAGAGATTGCAGATCCGATAGTTGTGTGTAACATCGATCACCGTTTCCTGGTTGCGGAGCATTTGCGGCAAATTGGGAAAGAGCACTGCAATATATTGTTAGAGCCGGTCGGTAGGAATACAGCGCCTGCCGTTGCTCTTGCTGCATTGTGTGCGCTGCAAGATCATGCTGATCCGCTTCTTCTAATTCTCGCAGCCGACCATGTTATTCAGGATCAGGCAGTATTTCAGCGGGCCATAGCTTGTGCGGTGCAATCTGCCAAGCAAGAAAAATTGGCTACATTTGGGATAGTGCCAAGTGTCCCAGAAACAGGCTATGGCTATATCGAGAAGGGTGCAGAACTTGCTGGCGCAGAGGGGTTTTGTGTTAAGCAGTTTGTGGAAAAACCGGACCAAAAAACCGCTCAGGCTTATCTGGATAGCGGTGACTATTTTTGGAATAGTGGCATGTTTATGTTTTCTGCTTCTACGTATCTGCGGGAATTGAAGCAGTATGCGCCAGATATTTTCGACAGCTGTCACCAGGCCTACGCTAATTTAGAGCGGGGGGAGAATTTTCAGCTAATCCCCGAGTCCACGTTTGCAAGCTGCCGTAGTGAATCTATCGATTATGCGGTGATGGAGAAGACGAATTCGGCTGTCGTTGTGCCTCTAGAGGCGGGCTGGAATGATCTTGGCGCATGGGATGCGATGTGGGAGGTGAATGCTAAGAATGAGCAAGGCAACGCGCTTTCCGGCGATGTGCTCACCTTCGATGTGCAAGATAGCTATATTCAGTCTCAATCTAGACTCGTCGCCGTAGCGGGAATACGGGATGTTGTAGTGGTGGAGACGGCTGATGCCGTGCTGGTGACTCAGCGCTCCCAAGTGCAGTCCGTGAAACACTTGGTGCAGCAGTTGCAGGAGCATGGGCGGGAAGAAAGTACGCTACATCGTCTAGTCTATCGTCCGTGGGGTTCTTACGAGTCGCTAAGCAGTAGGCCCGGTTATCAAGTGAAGCACATAGTGGTCAATGCTGGTGCGTCCCTCTCGCTGCAGCTGCACCGCAAGAGGGCGGAGCATTGGACTGCGCTCAAAGGTGTCTCGCTGGTGACTTGTGATGACAAAGAGTTCGAGCTACATCCTAATCAATCAACTTATATCCCAGTCGGTAGCAAGCATCGACTGACCAATAACAGCAATGAGCCAATAGAAATCATCGAGGTTCAAATTGGTGACTACTTTGGCGAAGATGACATCGTCCGCTTCGAAGATCGGTACGATCGTGTCTGAGAGAGATCATTCATATCCAGACTCGATGTTGGTTCGTAATTTGCAACAGACCAATTGCGTTCTCTAATTTATAGAAATACATTCTAAGGAAACTCTGCGCTATGACTATTGTTAAGAAATGTCTATTCCCCGCTGCCGGATACGGTACGCGCTTCCTTCCTGCGACCAAGGCCATGCCGAAAGAGATGCTTCCTATTGTGACTAAGCCCCTCATTCAATATGGAGTCGAAGAGGCTATGGATGCTGGCATCACCCAGATCGGAGTTGTGACTGGGCGTGGTAAGCGCGCCATAGAGGATCATTTCGATATTAGTTACGAGCTGGAGCATCAAATTGCTGGCTCCGACAAGGAAGAGTTGTTAAGCAGCACGCGGGATATCATGAAGCGCTGCACGTTCTCCTATACTAGACAGGTCGAAATGAAAGGCTTGGGGCACGCTATTCTTGTTGGCGAAACCCTTATTGGCCGCGAACCGTTTGCCGTCGTGTTGGCTGACGACTATTGCGTAACCGAGGGCGATGGTGTGCTTGCGCAGATGGTTAAGCTCTATGAAAAATATCAATGCAGCATTGTGGCGGTTCAAGAAGTGCCTAAAGATGAGACATACCTTTACGGAGTGATCGAGGGAGATCTGGAGGCTGATAATATTTATCGCGTTCGCAATATGGTCGAGAAGCCAGCTCCTGAAGATGCGCCAAGTAATCTTGCAATTATTGGCCGCTACATTTTAAGCCCAGATATTTTTGATGTTATCCGCAGCACACCGCCGGGGAAAAATGGCGAGATACAGATTACCGATGCCTTGCAGCTTCAGGCGCAACAAGGAAGGGTAATAGGCTATCAATTCGCCGGTAGACGTTTTGATTGCGGTAGTATCGATGGTTTTATAGATGCGACCAATTACACCTACAAAGCGCAAACAAAATAGATTTATTCAACGGCAAAATGCTGCTGTTGTATTTTAATACGAACTGAATATTTGGAGGATCGATTACATGACTGAAGAACTTACTTGTTTTAAAGCCTATGACGTAAGGGGGCGTGTTCCCGACCAGTTGAACAATGACATAGCCTATAGAATTGGGCGGGCCTATGCCGAGTATCTCAAGCCCAAGCAAGTCGTGGTTGGTTACGATATTCGCTTAAGCAGCCAGGAATTGTGTGCCTCATTGTCTCGAGGTCTAGCAGAGGCCGGTAGTGATGTGATTAATATCGGCGAGTGTGGAACCGAGGAGATCTATTTTGCGACGAGTCATTTGAATGTCGATGGGGGTATTGTCGTGACGGCAAGTCACAACCCCGCTGACTACAATGGCATGAAATTCGTTCGTGAATCTTCCAAGCCAATAAGTGGTGATACTGGTCTAAACGAAATTAAGAGACTTGCTCAGGAAAACAAGTTCACAGACTGTGTTGAACCGGGGTCGGTAAGTTTTGAAGATACCCAGCCTGCGTATATCAAGCATCTGTTGGGGTATGTTGATGTGCCTAATCTGCGTCCATTGAAGGTGGTATGCAATGCAGGTAACGGCGGTGCTGGGCCTACCATAGATGCAATTGAACATTTTTTGCCGCTAAAGTTCTTCAAAGTTCACCATGAGCCAGACGGAAATTTTCCTAATGGTGTTCCAAACCCCTTGCTTGAAGAGAATCGTGGTCCAACTATAGATGCAATTCGATCCGAGGGAGCAGACATGGGGATCGCCTGGGATGGTGATTTCGATCGCTGTTTTTTCTTTGATGAGAACGGGCGTTTCATAGAGGGCTATTACATTGTAGGGCTTTTAGCGCAAAGCTTTCTCGAGGTGGAGCCCGGCGCAAGGATAGTTCATGACCCCCGATTGACTTGGAATACGATTGAAGTCGCGAAGGAGTTTTCTGGCGAGGCAGTCCTGTGCAAGACCGGTCATGCATTCATTAAGGAGCGAATGCGAATTGAAGATGCAGTTTACGGCGGCGAAATGAGTGCGCATCATTACTTTCGAGATTTTTTCTATTGCGATAGTGGCATGGTGCCTTGGTTGTTGGTTGCGGGCTTGATCTCTAAAACCGGCAAAAAATTGTCTGAGCTTGTCGACGAAAGAATGCGAGCATTTCCGGCGAGCGGAGAGATTAATAGGCGAATAGAAGAGCCGCTTAAATTGTTGGAGAAAATCGAATCACTTTACTCTGATGGCTGTAATCACATTGATCAAACCGATGGTCTAAGCATGGAGTTTGAGGCTTGGCGATTCAATATTCGGATGTCCAACACTGAGCCCCTGGTGCGACTGAATGTTGAGTCACGTGGGGATGACGAATTGATGAAGAAGAAGACAGCTGAATTGCTCGCCCTTATGGGCTAGGTGCAACTAGGCTGGAGCCTAAATTTGAGAAGAATTTTATTGTTCGGGAATTCTGGGTCAGGGAAATCTACACTAGCCGCTCGACTCGCAAGTGAAGCCACTCTAGCGCATTTAGACTTGGATTCTCTTGCATGGCTGCCAACTGAACCGCCGCAGCGTATGCCCTTGGTCGAAAGCAAAATATTGATTGATGAATTCATCGAGAAGAATGATTCTTGGGTGATCGAGGGTTGTTATACAGACCTGCTGGATATGTTGGCTGTCGTTGCTACTGAGCTTGTGTTTCTGAACCTGTCGATAGATCAGTGTCTGGAGAATGCGAGAAACAGGCCATGGGAGCCGCATAAATACCCTTCAAAGCAAGCGCAGGATGCAAATCTTGAGATGCTGTTGGGTTGGATTGCTCAGTACGAGAAGAGGGAAGACGTCTTCTCTCTCTCGGCGCATATAGAATTCTATGAAGGCTTTTCTGGAACGAAGACCCGCATACTTTCGAATGAACATTCCTTTAGCTAAAAAGTTTGTCGACAGAGACGGGTATCAATAGGAAGTAGAATTGCATAAGGTTGATCTGAATCGCATTGTCCTCTAGCCAGATAGTTTTTTGGTCAGCACTCTCGTTACTATTTTTTCCAGTATTTAATTTTTTCAATCAGGCCTTGAGTTGATTCATCGAGATTGTCTTGGTCTGCTTCTGTAGACATAGCCGCATAGACCTTTGTAGACAGCTTCTTTCCGAGTTCAACTCCCCATTGGTCGAAGGCGTTGATGTTCCAAAGTACGCTGAGGGCATAGACCTTGTGTTCGTAGAGTGCGATCAGCATACCTAGATTGTAGGGATTCAATTCTTCGAGCAGCAGTGTGTTGCTAGGTTTGTTGCCTGCCACAACCTTGTGAATCGAATCGGCGTCGAGTTTGCCTTCCATCAACGCCAAACTCTGGCTAAAGCAATTGGCCAATAAGTGTTGATGCGCCTCAGCGTTGCCTCTCACATCACTGTTCGCTGCCGCTATGAAATCCACAGGAATGAATTCAGTGCCCTGGTGCAATAGTTGGAAATAGGAATGTTGCCCATTCGTACCGGCCGTGCCCCAAATCACGTCGCCGGTGTTGTGTTCGATCGGCGTGCCTTGCTTGTCTGCGCTCTTGCCAAGGCTTTCCATGCATAGTTGCTGCAGGTAGGAAGGAAGCAGATTTAAACGTTGGCTATAGGGTAGGACGGCGCTGCTATGGGCATTGAAGTATTCCCTATACCAGAAGCTCAGCAGGGCAAGAATGACGGGCATATTTTCTTGCAGCGGTGCTTCTCTAAAGTGCTTATCCATGGAATTTGCACCAGCAAGCAACTGCCTGAACTTGTCCATGCCGACGGCGAGGGCGATGGGCAGACCGATCGCCGACCACAAGGAAAATCGACCGCCAACCCAGTCCCATAGGGGGAATAGGTTTTGCTCTTCTATTCCGAACTCGGTGGCCGCTCTCAGGTTTGTGGTCATCGCTATGAAGTGCTTTGCCGTGGCGGTCGCGTCGGTTTTTCGCAGTAGCCAATCACGTGCTGCCTCAGCGTTCTTTAGCGTTTCGAGAGTAGCAAAAGACTTGGAGGCCACGACGAAGAGGGTGGTCTCGGCCTGCATGTCTTTGAGCGTATTCTGAAGATGAGAGGGGTCAAGATTCGATACGAAATGAACACTAAGCTTAGTGTTGGAGAATGTGCTGAGCGCGTCACACACCATCGCGGGCCCGAGATCTGAGCCGCCAATACCGAGGTTGACGATGTCAGTGATCGCCTTGCCGCTGTAGCCTGTCCACGTTCCGTTATGTATTTGTGCGACAAGCTTTTCGATCTTGTCGAGAGTTTCAATGACTTCGGGAGTGTTGGTCTCTGCAGCGGGAGTTCGTAGAGCGACATGCAGCGCTGCTCGTTCTTCGGTGGTATTAATTTCTTCGCCGCCAAACATTGCAGCAATGGCTGCGGGCAACTGACTCTGTTCGGCAAAATCGAGTAGTAGTGCAATTGTTTCTGGGGTTAAAAAATTCTTGGAGTAATCGAGTAAGAGCCCCTCGTGACTTAAAGAGTACTCACTGAATCGATTGCTGTTTTTATCAAAAAGCGTGCGTAGGCGAAATTCTTTGCGATTGAATTCTTCGCTGTGTTTCTGTAATGCAAGCCTAGCAACTTTATTCCTGTCTCTTATACACATCTCCGAGCCCACGAGACTCCTGAGCAT
>OLHJ01000052.1_pt1 | contig 46611 bp, 50 predicted proteins | sample 1609491 | NCBI WGS metagenome assembly OLHJ01 (sample SAMN05416861, study PRJEB24817) | seawater metagenome | isolation source: Sea water | place: Canada:Atlantic | collected 2013-11
TCCACGAGCTGCATTTACTATTGCTGCACCATCTTTCATTAATTCGAATTCATTTCTGCCAATAACATAATCCTTTTGAGCAGGAACGTGTAAGCTAATAAAATCGCTTTCTTTTAAAAGATCTTCAAAAGGAATCGATGTTAATTCTGTATCGATAAACTGACCATCGAAAAATTCTACTTTTACAGTTACTTTATCGATAAACATATCGCTTACAATAACTTTCATTCCACATCCTAAGGCAATTTTCGCAACTTCTTGTCCAATACGACCAATTCCGATAATTCCTAAAGTTTTTCCTCTTAATTCTCTTCCGCCAGCGTAATTCTTTTTTAAATCTTTAAACTTACTGTCACCATCTAAGGGCATATTTCTGTTGGCATCATATAAATAACGAACTCCCCCATATAAATGCGCAAAGACTAACTCTGCAACCGAAGCTGAGGAAGCGGCAGGAGTGTTGATTACTTGCAGCCCTTTATTTCTTGCGTATTCAACATCTATGTTGTCCATTCCAACACCACCACGACCAATAATCTTGATACTAGGGCAGGAGTCAATAATGTCTTTTCTTACCGTAGTGGCACTTCTAACTAAAATTACATCAATTTTATGTTCATTGATGTATTCTATAAGTTCATCTTGAGCTATTGTAGTTGTGATTACTTCAAATCCAGATGCTTCAAGAGAATCTATCCCGGTTTGTGAAATTCCGTCGTTTGCTAATACTTTCATGTGTATTCCCTGCGAAGGCAGGTATCTTATTAATTAAACTTAATTCTTTATTGAGATTCCTAGTTACACTTCGACAAGCTCAGTGGCACTCGGAATGACATTTAACTTTTTCTTTCCAATTCTTTCATTACATCTACCAAAACCTGTACGCTTTCTAAAGATAAGGCATTGTACATAGAGGCTCTATATCCACCAACACTTCTATGACCGTTTAGACCATTAATTCCGGCATCTTTCCAAAGATTGTCAAATTGATCTTTTAAATTATCATTGGTAAGGTTAAAAGTTGCATTCATTTTTGAACGGTCCTCCTTATCGGCAACAAATCCTTTAAATAGTGGGTTTGTGTCTATTTCGGTATAAAGTAATTCTGCTTTTTTAGTATTTATTTTCTCAATCTCTGAAATCCCACCTAAATCTTTTAACCACTCTAGGGTTAACATCGATACATAAATAGGAAAAACAGCAGGGGTATTAAACATACTATCTTTGTTAATATGCACCTGGTAGTCTAACATAGAAGGAATGTTTCTTGAAACCTTTCCTAGAATTTCCTCTTTCACAATTACTAAAGTAGTTCCCGCAGGTCCCATGTTTTTTTGTGCTCCGGCATAAATAAGATCAAATTGAGAAAAATCAATTTGCCTTGAAAAGATATCACTACTCATATCACAAACCAACTTTGTATCTGTTTTTGGGAAGTGATTTACTTGTGTCCCGAAAATAGTATTATTGCTAGTTAAGTGAAAATAATCAGCATCATTAGGAATCGTATAGTTTTTTGGTATATAGTTGTAATTGTTATCTTTAGAAGAATCTACTTCAACTAAATCTCCAAACATTTTAGCTTCTTTAATTGCTTTGTTTGCCCAAGTGCCAGTGTTTAAATAAGCTGCTTTTTTTTCTAAAAGATTGTAAGCAACCATTAAAAATTCTAAACTTGCTCCACCTTGTAAAAACAATGCTTTGTATCCCTTATTTTGAAGCCCTAAAAGCTCAAGAGATAAATTTCTAGCATTCTCCATTACGTCTACAAAGTCTTTAGATCTATGGGAGATTTCAATTAATGAAAGATTAAGGTCATTGAAATTTAATATTGCTTCAGATGCTTTTTGCATAACTGATTTCGGCAATATACAAGGGCCAGCACTAAAATTATGTTTCTTCATTTAGTCAATTTTTTACGAGTACAAAGATGTGAAAACTAATATCAAAAAAAGATAATTTATAGGAATAAATTATTCATTCAAATTCAACAAAAACTCCATAGTATCTACATCGTCTGCATAGTCCCAAAGTTGTGGGTTCTGAGTTTCTCCAAAATTAATTTCTTTATCTATACCGGATTCAGAAACAATACATTGAATGTTTTCTTCTTCAACTTTTAAGGTTTCTTTTAATGCCTCTAAATTACTATATGTTTCATTAAACATAACTGCGATAGGAGAGGACATTCCTTTATCTTCTTTTAATAGTAAAAACTCATTATCAAGCAACTTACCTCTTGAGCTTTCTGTACTCATTAAATATACTGCTTTGTTGTAATCGTAGTTGTTCATGTATTTATTATCATACACAACCTGTTTCCAGCTATACATTGCTTTAAAGAAGCTATCAAAATCATAATCTAAGGGTACAAAAAGCTTGGATACATTGCGGCATCCCATTCCAAAATACCTAAAAATATCGTTGGCTAAACTCTCTAATTGTTCTGGTGTTTCATCACCAGTTAGAACTGCAACAGAATTTCTGTTTTTTCTAATGATATTGGGATACTTTCCAAAGTAATAATCGAAATATCTAGCGGAATTATTGCTCCCTGTTGCTATTACAGCATTAAAATCGGTAAGCTTTTCTTCTGTAAAAGAAATGAAATCTTTAAATTCAGGTTCTATTGCGATTAAGTATTTAGATAGAAACGGAAGTAATTGCTTGTCATTTGAGGATAATTTAACCAAAACCTTGTTTCCTGAAATAAGCACAGATAAAAAATCATGGAAACCTACCAAAGGAATATTACCTGCCATGATTAATGCAATGGTTTTCAAAGTCTTATTATGAAACTGATATTTTGAAAGCCATTGCTTTATGTTTTCTTCTGAAAGAGCATCTGACCAGCTCTTGAATGCAAATTGAATATTTTCTTCCGTAAACCAGCCGTTGTGAATTTTAGCGAGAACTATTTGCTCTTTCATTTCTTCGAAAAAGGAATCGTTAAACGGTATGCTGTCTTTTGATTTGTACTCTTTTGAAGTAAACTGACTTATAAATTTACCTAAAGTGATAAATGCTTGAATCCTCTTTTCTAATTGCATATACAAATGACTTATTTTTTTTGCAAAGTTAGAAAAAGAAACTTTGCAACAATTAGTTAGGAGTAAGGATTTTAATTGCTTGTATTATTATCCTTCTTTTTGAATTTTTCAGGTCTACTATCTTCCATAGCTTTACGTTCAGCTTCATATTTTAGAAGTTGCGCCTTTTTAAACTCTTCCATTTCTTTCTGTTCTGCTATTTTTAGGGCTTCAATAGCGGCTTCATTTTCCTTATTAACTAATACCTCTCCATCTATTTCCTTAGTTTCACTGCTTTTTTCAGTTGTATAAACTTCATTCTGATTTTCTTCCCCAGTATCTTTAATGTCGATGATTTGGTTTTCTGTAGTTTTAGTTTTAGCAATAGTTGTTTCTTCATTAACACCTTTAGTGATAGTGGTTTTGGTGATGGTTTCTTCTTGAACATTTTTCAATTTACTTTTTTCTTGAGCTACCATTATTGTGGTAGAAAACAATAAAATAAATAGGGTATAAATGAAGTTTTTCATGATAAAAACGATTTAAAAGTTAATAAAGGTAAATATAATGAAAACAAGGCAAAATCACAATGCTAATATTTAATTGAAAATGTATATTTGCACCCATTAAAAAATAAGAAATGAAAGCAGGAATTGTAGGATTACCAAATGTTGGAAAATCAACACTATTTAATTGTTTGTCAAATGCAAAAGCACAAAGTGCAAACTTTCCCTTTTGTACTATTGAGCCTAATATTGGTGTGGTTAATGTGCCAGATCATCGTTTAGAAAAATTAGAGGAATTGGTTAATCCAGAAAGAGTGCTACCTGCTACTGTAGATATAGTAGATATCGCTGGTTTGGTTAAAGGGGCAAGTAAAGGGGAAGGCTTAGGAAATCAATTCTTAGGAAATATTCGTGAAACAGATGCAATCTTACATGTTTTACGTTGTTTTGACGATGATAATATAATCCACGTTGACGGCAGCATTGATCCTATAAGAGATAAGGAAACCATTGATATTGAACTTCAATTAAAAGATTTAGAAACAACCGATAAGAAATTAGAGAAAGTAAAGCGATCTGCAAGAACTGGTGATAAAGAAGCGCAAAAGGAAGAGACGGCTTTATTAAAAGTAAAAGAAGGATTGGAAGCAAGTATTTCTGTAAGAGCAATTGATCTTACCGAAAAAGAGCGCGAAGAATATATAAGTCAGATGCAATTTATTACAGACAAACCTGTACTTTATGTTTGCAATGTAGATGAAGCTGCAGCAGGAACTGGAAATGAATATGTAGAAAAAGTTAAGGCTGCGGTAGCAAATGAAAATGCAGAAGTTATTGTTTTGGCTGTTGGGACAGAAGCTGACATTAATGAATTAGAAGAATACGAAGAACGTCAATTATTTTTGGAAGACCTTGGCTTAGAAGAGCCTGGTTCTGCAAAATTAATTCGTGGCGCTTATAAATTATTAAACCTACAAACCTATTTTACTGCAGGTGTTAAGGAAGTACGAGCTTGGACTATCCATGAAGGATTTACTGCACCACAAGCAGCAGGGGTAATCCATACCGATTTTGAAAAAGGTTTTATCCGTGCAGAAGTTATAAAATACGATGACTTTGTAAGTTTCGGTAGTGAAGCTAAAGTAAAAGAAGCAGGAAAATTAGGAGTGGAAGGAAAAGAATATGTAGTACAAGATGGCGATGTGATGCACTTTAGGTTTAATGTGTAATTGAGCTAAATAGTTTCAAATCACTAAGTGTTATTGAACACTTTTTTACGCGTTTTTTTTCAACAATTATCATCCCATTATTGTTAATTACTTTATGAGGTTTAGGTTTTAATTTTTACACCTAAATTTTATATTAGCCATGATACCCGAATCTATGGCAAAAGAGCAATATACCGAAGACAACATACGATCACTAGACTGGAAAGAACACATTCGCATGCGTCCTGGAATGTATATAGGGAAGCTAGGAGATGGCTCTTCTCCAGACGATGGAATCTATATTCTTCTAAAGGAAGTAATCGATAACTGTATCGATGAATTCGTTATGGGTACTGGGAAAACTATCGAGATTCGTATAAAAGACAAAGAAGTTAAGGTACGAGATTATGGCCGTGGGATCCCTCTTGGGAAGGTAGTTGATGTAGTTTCAAAAATGAATACTGGTGGTAAATACGATTCCCGAGCTTTTAAAAAGGCAGTGGGATTAAACGGAGTAGGAACCAAGGCAGTAAATGCACTCTCGAGTTATTTTAAAGTAGAGTCGATAAGAGATAATAAAATGAAATTTGCCGAATTTAGTAAAGGTGAATTAACAAGCGATTCTCCAATTGAAGAATCTACAAAACGAAAAGGGACAAAAGTTAGTTTTGTACCAGATGAAAATATTTTCAAGAAATTTAAATATAGAAGTGAGTATATCGTAAAGATGCTCAAAAACTATGTGTATTTAAATCCAGGCTTAACTATTGATTTTAACGGGGAGAAGTATTTTTCAGAAAATGGTTTAAAAGATTTACTAGAAGAAAATATCCCGGAAGGAGATATGCTTTATCCTATTATCCACTTAAAGGGAGAGGATATAGAAATTGCTATTACACATAGTAAGACACAGTATAGTGAAGAATACCATTCTTTTGTTAATGGTCAAAACACGACACAAGGAGGAACACATCAAGCAGCCTTTAGAGAAAGTTTGGTAAAGACCATTCGAGAGTTCTACGGAAAAAATTACGAGGCTAGTGATATTCGAAAATCTATTGTTTCAGCGATTGCCATAAAAGTAATGGAGCCTGTTTTTGAAAGTCAAACAAAAACCAAATTGGGTTCTGCCGAAATGGGTGGTAAATTGCCCACAGTACGTTCTTATATAAATGATTTTCTTAAAACCTATTTAGATAATTTTTTACATAAAAATACCGATACTGCAGAGTTTTTACAACGTAAGATCATGCAGGCAGAGCGGGAACGTAAAGATTTAAAAGGAATACGAAAGCTTGCTAAAGACCGTGCTAAAAAAGCTAACCTTCATAATAAAAAATTAAGAGATTGCCGAGTTCATTTAGGTGATATGAAGAAAGAACGTCGCTTAGAGTCCTCCTTGTTTATTACGGAGGGAGATTCTGCGAGTGGTAGTATTACAAAGAGTAGAGACGTAAATACCCAAGCGGTTTTTTCATTAAGAGGAAAGCCACTTAATTGCTATGGAATGAGCAAGAAAGTAGTATATGAAAATGAAGAATTTAATCTTTTGCAAGCAGCTTTAAACATAGAGGAAGGAATGGAAGACCTTCGATATAATAATATTGTTATTGCTACAGATGCCGATGTAGATGGGATGCACATTAGATTATTATTGCTTACTTTTTTCCTTCAGTTTTTTCCTGAAGTGATTAAAGAAGGACATTTGTATATTTTGGAAACTCCATTGTTTAGAGTCCGAAATAAGAAGGAAACGATTTATTGTTATTCCGAAGAAGAGCGAGTAATTGCTATAGAGAAGTTAAAACCAAAACCTGAAATAACCCGATTTAAAGGGTTAGGTGAAATATCACCAGATGAGTTTGTTCATTTTATTGGGAATGATATAAAGTTAGATCCTGTAATGTTGGATAAAACGATGAGTATTGAAGATTTGCTGTCCTTTTATATGGGTAAAAATACTCCTACTAGACAGGAGTTTATTATCAATAACTTGAAAGTAGAATTAGACAAAGTGGAGGTTTAGAATTATTATTTTTTGATTTAAGAAGATAAATTAATGAGTGAGGAACAAGAACATAAAGATGAAGAGGAAATAATTTCCAATGAAGAAAACCAAACCGAAGAAAGCATAACCAAGGTAACGGGAATGTATAAGGATTGGTTTTTAGACTATGCTTCCTATGTAATATTAGAACGTGCTGTACCAGCTATTGAAGATGGTTTTAAGCCTGTGCAACGTCGTATCATGCAGTCTCTTAAAGATTTGGATGATGGGCGTTATAATAAAGTTGCAAACATCGTAGGACATACTATGCAATACCATCCCCATGGAGATATGAGTATTGCCGATGCTATGGTGCAAATTGGTCAAAAAGATATTTTAATAGATACGCAAGGAAACTGGGGTAATATATTAACAGGGGATAGGGCAGCTGCTTCGAGGTATATAGAAGCGCGTTTGTCTAAGTTTGCCTTGGATGTCGTCTTTAATCCTAAAATAACCGAATGGCAAGCTTCCTATGATGGAAGACGAAAGGAGCCGATTAATCTTCCTGTTATGTTTCCCTTGCTCTTAGCACAGGGTGCAGAAGGAATAGCAGTGGGACTTTCAACAAAAGTATTGCCACATAACTTTATCGAATTAATCGATGCCTCTATAAAGCATTTACAAGGAAAAAGATTTACCATATACCCAGACTTTCCTACTGGAGGAATTGCAGATATTACTAACTATAATGATGGTTTACGTGGTGGAAAGGTTAGAACAAGAGCAAGAATCAATCATTCTGAAAAGAATACCTTAGTTATTACAGAAATCCCTTTTGGTACCACGACCTCTACTTTAATTGAGTCTATTTTAAAAGCTAATGAAAAGGGGAAGATTAAAATTAAGAAGATTGAAGACAATACTGCTGCAGATGTAGAAATATTGATTCATATACCTAGCGGGATATCTCCAGACAAAACCATCGATGCTTTATTTGCTTTTACTAAATGTGAAAGTTCTATATCACCATTAGGTTGTGTTATTGAAGCTAACAAACCTTTGTTTGTTGGTGTAACCGAAATGCTAAAAACTTCGACAGATCGGACTGTTGTTTTGTTGAGAAGTGAATTAGAAATTCAGCTTTATGAATTAGAATCCCAATGGCATTTTGCTTCCTTAGAGCGTATTTTTATTGAAAACCGAATCTATAGAGATATAGAAGAAGAAGAAACTTGGGATGGAGTTATTTCAGCAATAGATAAAGGTCTTAAGCCTCATATTAAGCATTTAAAACGAGAAGTTGTTGTAGACGACATTGTACGTCTAACGGAAATTAGAATTAAACGTATTTCCAAATTCGATATCGATAAGGCACAACAAAAGATTGATGCTTTAGAAGATAGAATTGCTGAGGTTAAGCATCATTTAGCGAATCTAATAGAATACGCTATAGATTACTTTAAGCGCCTTAAAAAGGAATATGGTAAAGGCAGAGAAAGAAAAACGGAAATTCGAGTATTTGATGATATTGAAGCTACAAAAGTGGTCATTCGAAATACAAAATTGTATGTAAACCGTGAAGAGGGGTTTATAGGAACTAGCTTGCGTAGGGATGAATATGTTACCGACTGTAGCGATATAGATGACATTATTGTTTTTACTAAGGATGGTAAGATGATGGTGACCAAAGTAGGGGCAAAAACATTTATTGGTAAGGATATTAATTATGTTGCTGTATTTAAAAAGAAAGATACTCGTACCATTTATAATTTAATTTATAAGGATGGTTCTAAGGGAGCAACTTATGTAAAACGATTTGCAGTAACTTCGATTACAAGAGATAAAGAGTATGATCTAACCAAGGGAACTAAAGGAAGTAAGGTTTTATACTTTACCGCAAATCCCAATGGAGAAGCTGAGTTGGTTACCGTTTTATTGCGACAATCTGGTAGTATTAAAAAATTAAAATTCGATTTAGATTTTGCTGATATGTTGGTAAAAGGCCGAGCATCTAGAGGGAATATAGTTACCAAGTATTCGGTTAAAAGAATTGAATTAAAAGAAAAAGGACTTTCTACATTAAAGCCACGAAAATTATGGTTTGATGATACTGTACAACGTATTAATGTGGATAATCGCGGTGAATTATTAGGTGAATTTACAAGTGAAGACAGATTGTTAATTGTTACTCAGAAGGGGCTTTTAAGGACAGTATTTCCTAAGGTTACTTTGCGTTTTGATGATGATATGGTTATCCTTGAAAAATGGGAACCGAAAAAACCAATATCTGTAATTTACTGGGAAGGTGAAAAAGAACTGTTCTATGTAAAACGTTTTTTAATTGATCATCCGGATAGAGAAGACTCTATTATTTCAGATCATCCAAAATCCTATTTAGAAACTGTTTTTACAGATTATCTCCCAATGGCTGAGATCGTTTTTGCTAAAAAAAGAGGAAAGGATAGAAATGAAAACCTTAAACTTAATCTAGAAGAGTTTATTACTATTAAAGGTGTTACTGCTTTGGGTAATCAATTAACAAAAGAAAAAGTTTTAGAAATAAATGCATTAGAGCCTTTACATTATGAATCCCCAGAACCTACCCCAATTGTAGAGTTAGAAGTGGTGGATGTAGAAAACTTAAATTCAGAAATAACAACAGATGACGAGTCCTCTGAAGCTGAACCTTCAGAAGATAATAAAAATGTTGATCCAGATATAGATGATGAAGGCCAGACCTTACTATTTTAGATAGATATGTATTTTTCATGAAGAAGCAATACCATATTTTAAATGGAGATTCATTAAAAAATCAATTTCCTGAAAAGATTAATGGAGAAATAATTGTTGCTCGAGAATGCTTGGTAGATGGAAATGTAAAAGGAGATAATTTAAAAGAATTTTTCCATTCTAGAGCTGAATTTATTTCTAGTTATGATGGTTATATAGAACAAGATTATTACGATAAAACGGTTCCAGAGATTCAGAAAATGCTTGATATCATTGATAATGCTGAGGTTAATCTTTGGTTTGAAGATGATTTGTTTTGTCAAGTGAATTTTTGGTTTGTATTAAGCCTGTTATTTAATTCAACTTCTAACAATTCCATATATCTTATTAGACCTAAAGCACATAATCAATATGGTTTTGGAGGATTAAATGAATTGGAGTTACAATTAGTTTATGAGGAAAGAACTCTATTAACATCTTTGGATAAATTATCTGGTCTTTGGAAATATTACCAGAATGAGGATTTTGATAACTTACTAAAAACTGCATCTGAATTAGAAAGTGAATATCCTTTTATATTGACAGCAGTAAAAGCCCATCTTGATCGTATACCTTCCAAAGGAAATTTGGGAAGACCTAGTGAATCCTTGATTCAGATAATGAAAGACTTAAACACGGATCAATTTAATTTAGTGTTTAGAGAGTTTTGTAAACGGGAATCTATTTACGGATTTGGAGATTTACAGGTAAAAAGATTGTTTGACAATATTATAAAAAACCATTGATGCTAAAAATCGTTAGAACGAATTCTAAAAATCAAGACTTTATAGACTTAGTAAGTCTTTTGGATGCTGATTTAGCTATTAAAGATGGCGATGAACATTCTTTTTACGATCAATTTAATAAAATTGATCAAATAAAACATGTGATTGTCTTATATGAAAATGATCAACTTGTAGGTTGTGGAGCAATAAAGGAGTTTGATCCTCAGACTACTGAAATTAAACGCATGTATGTTTCAGAAGATAGTAGAGGGAAAGGTTTTGCCACTATGATATTAACCGAGCTGGAAAAATGGTCTCATGAATTATCCTTTAAAAGATGTGTGCTAGAGACTGGCAAAAAACAAATTGATGCTATTGGCTTATATAAAAAAAATCGTTATAATATAATTCCTAATTATGGACAATATGCTGGAAAAGAGAACAGCATTTGTTTTGAAAAGGAAATATGATCGATTTTGTAATTTTGAATAAAGGTTAAAATAATTTCCCTCTTTATAGAAAAAGGGATTTATTATCGTCAACGAACTTTTCTAAAGTTTTAAAGAAATTAAGAATATCTTCTTCATTATTCTGAACATTTATAGTTATTAAACGTATAAATTCTTGTTCATTAAAAGAACCATAACCTACTAAAAGTTTGGTATTTTCATAAAGTAAAGTACATATTTCTCTAGCAGAAATACCTTTATAATTAAAACAAATAGAAATGGAGTTATCAAAGCTATAAAGTGTGTAGTCACTGTTGTTTCTAACATAGTTCCTAGCAACATCAGCTAATTCAAATTGCTTATCTACAATTTCCTCAAGACCTTTTGTACCAACACTTTTCCAAAGAGTCCAAAACTTTAAAGCATCATTTCTTCTTCCACATTGTAAAGATGTTTTCCCTAAATTAAAATCATCATGATCCGTTTGGTATAAATAACTCGCATCGTTAGAAAACGAGTCGTATAAATGCTTTTTATCTTTTACTAAAATCAAGGAACAGGTAAGGGGAGTGCCTATCATTTTATGTGCATTAAAACTAAAGGAATCTACATTTTCAAGGCCTTCAATTAAAAACTTATATTTAGAACTAAAGATTACGGAGCCACAATAAGCGCCATCAACGTGAAACCATACATTGTGCTTTTTGCATATTTCACTTATAGTTAAAACATTATCAAAAACCCCTAAAACGGTTGTTCCTGCTGTCGCATATACCATTGTTGGACATAATCCATTCTTTATGTCTTCTTCTATGGTATTATTTAATTCCTCAGTATTCATTTTACCTTCACCATCTACCGAAATATAACGAACATTATCTCTTCCAATTCCAGAAAAGGCTGCGTTTTTAGGAATACTATAATGAGAGTCTTTAGAAGTATAAACAATCATATCATGTTGTATCCCTTCAAATGGAGCGCGATTGTTTTTCGCGTCTCTTGCCATTAACATCGCCATAAAATTAGTCATAGAACCTCCTGGAGCGATGGTTCCATTAGAATTTTCATCCCAACCTATGATTTCACAAACCTTATCTATTATTACTTTTTCAACACCAATTTGTGGACCTGCTGCCTTGTAGGTATACATGCTGTTGTTTAAAACAACAGAAAGTAAATCTCCTAAAACTGCTTTGTCATTTCTACCTCCAAATAGTTGGTTAAAGTAAGCGTTACTTGCTGTTTTTGTACTTTTTAAAACTAGGGATTTCAGTGTTTTTTTAAATTCAATTTCTGAAATAGGGCTCTCATCTAAAGATAAATCTATTGTTTTGTATAGGTCATCTACTGGTATATGTTCGGAAATAGGATTTGCTTTTTCATCTTGAATTAGTTCAGTAACAATTTCATTAAAAACAGAAAGGGTATTATTCATAAGGGTTTATTGATAGAATTGAGTTAATTTTCAGTAGTTTTGCATTTTAGAGAATGAAATAAAAAAACTTCCGACTAAGATTATTTCATTGCAAAAGTACCGCTTGTCTTAGCAACTTAAAAACTTTAGTGAATATATATGGAAACAATTAATTCTTTGCCAGAATTTATAACAAAACTGGAAGAAAATGAAATTAATGACTATCCCAAAATTATTAAATCTCTTTCGATTCCTAGTGCTGAATTTGAAAAATATGCAACTTGGAATGAGGATAGATACACTAGAAACTGTATTGTAAGGACGGATACCTTTGAATTGATCTTACTTTGTTGGAATAAAAAACAAGAAACTCCAATTCACGAACATGGAGGTCAGAAGTGCTGGGTATATCAAGTGGATGGTGAAGTAGAAGAAAAACGTTACCAGAACGATGAAGCTGGAGAGCTTAATATAACTTCTAGAATAAATTTAACTGCGGGTAGTATTACTTATATGGATGATAGTATGGGTTATCACACGCTTACAAATTTAGAAAATAAACGCGCTATGACCCTTCATATTTACATGAAGCCAATAGATTCTTGTGAAGTGTTTTGTAATAAAGCTGAGACATTTATAACTAAAGAGCTAGAATACGATACCTTTAAAAAGTAATTATTTTAAATTCTTATCTTTTTTAATCGTTTTTAGGTATAGACGTTCTACCTTTTCTTTTGCCCAGGGAGTTTTCCTCAAAAATTTTAGACTTGAATTTATGGTTGGATTGGTATTAAAACTGTTAATTTTTATTAATCCACCTAGATCGTACCACCCATAATACTCAACAAGATATTCCAACATTGTTTTTAAAGTAATGCCATGTAAGGGGTTGTTTGGTTGTTCTTGTTCCATTATTTTTTTAAATTTCTAAGTCCTTCATAAATCACTACACTTACAGAATTTGCAAGATTTAAACTTCTAACCTTGTCACTAAACAATGGAATTTTATAAGTTTCATCTATATTGTCTTCCAATATTTTATCTGATAAACCTTTAGACTCTTTTCCAAAAATTAAATACAAATCTTCTTTATAATTTATATCCCAATAATCTTTATTACCGTGACTGGATAGAAATGCCATATTCTTGTCTGCATTTTTAGCAAAGAACTCATCAACGCTTTCATAAATAACTAAGGATATATGATTCCAGTAATCCAACCCTGCGCGTTTTAATCGTGCATCAGTAATCTCAAAGCCAAAAGGCTTTACCAAATGCAATGTAGAGCCAGTAGCTAAGCTTAGACGGCCTATATTTCCAGTATTGGTATGAATCTCTGGTTCGATAAGAACAATGTTTAGTGGCATTTATTTTGTTTTTTGTACTGTTCCTTTTTGTTTTTTAGTATCTCCTACAATATTGTATTCAAAAACATATTCTTCACCATTTGTAGTTAGTATCTTCATATGAATGGCTTTTTCTTCTGCCATCCTTTTTGGATTGATTTTCTTAACAATATACTCACAATCGTTAATCCATCGAATAGAGGATGTGTCTGCTTTTCCTTTAAAATAATCGATTTCAATTGAATCGTTTCTATAAAAAGTAGTTGTGAGCATTTCTGTACCCACTAAGGCTTCATATTTAAATGTTCCAGTCTTAAAGTGTGAACAGTTACGTTCTGCCTGATAACAGCTAATAAAAGGTAAAGAGACAAGGAAGATGATTAAAAAACGCATTTGTGAAATTTTATACGAATCTCTGAATTATAAATGAATTATTTTAGTTTTTATATGATTTAAAGCTGCCGTCTTTATAGAATATAATTATGCGATCAATATCCTCTTCATTCAAACTTTTTAAAATATTTGAAGAAAGAGGAGGGGTATTTTGTGTTTTTTCAACGTTTTTTAAAGAAGTGGCAATTATAGGTGCTTTTTCATTTATAGAAGAAGTAGTGGTGTTTTCATTTTTCTCTGAAGGAAAATTTCCTTTTCCATTTAAAATCCAATACAATTCTACCTCAGGAAATTTTTCTAAAACCTTCATTACAAAATCTAAACTAGGCTTATTTCTACCAGATAGGAGGTGGGAAATTGTGGACCTATTTACGCTAATTTGATTAGAGAAATCAGTAGCAGAAATCCCATAATAGTTTAGGATAATCTGAAGCCTTTTACCAAAATCTGTACTGTTTACCATTGTAATGTTTTATTCGCTGGATTTGATGTTACAAATGTAATGCATTATGGATAGATTACAAATAATATTAATAAAAATGATTAAATATATTGAATTTATACTTCATGTAAATAATTATAAATAGCTGAAATATAGAATTATATGATTTAAACATTAAATTTATAATTTGTTAGTTGCAAAAAGCATTAATTGGACACTGTAATTGGTTACAACAGTATAATTTTTAGAGACATTTACCTGTTTACAATTGTAAACTAAGCATTGTTTATCTTTGTGGTTAGCATTGTAAACTATGAAAATTGAAGCTTGGTATTCCGATTATTTTGAGTCAAGATTATCGGGAAGATATATCACCCTAGAACATATAAATCCTATATTAAAAGAATACAAAAACAGCTTAGAAATTTCTTCTCTTGGACAATCAGAATTGGGTAAAAATATTCCCATGATTAAAATCGGAAAGGGAAAAAAAAAGATTCTTGCATGGTCTCAAATGCATGGAAATGAAAGTACGTGCACCAAAGCAATCTTCGATTTTCTAAAATTTATTCAGCAAAAGGATCTATTTCAAGATGAAATAAGAGCTTTTCTCAATAAGCACACCTTATATGTTATTCCTATGTTAAATCCTGACGGAGCAGAGCTTTATACAAGAGAAAACTCAAATTTGGTTGATTTAAATAGGGATGCGCAAGATTTATCTCAAAAAGAAAGTAAAATTTTAAAGAATGCTTTTAGATCTTTAAATCCAGAATTGTGTTTAAATCTTCATGGGCAAAGAACTATTTTCGGATTAGAAAATGGACTTCCAGCAACGGTTTCCTTCCTATCTCCTGCAGCTAATAAAGAAAGGGAATTGGTTCCTTCTCGGTTGGAAGCAATGAAACACATTGTTAAAATGAATAAATCGCTGCAGAAGTACATTCCTGGACAAATAGGAAGGTATGATGATTCCTTTAATAGTAATTGTTTTGGAGATTACTTTCAGATGAATGACGTTCCAGTAATTCTTTTTGAAGCTGGTCATGATAAAAATGATTATTCAAGAGAAAAGTCTAGGGAATATATATTTTATGCATTTCTTGATCTATTTGGGATTACAAAGAGCGACAATGGAAATGAAAATGATTACTTCGCAATTCCAGAAAATAAAAAGAACTATAAAGATGTAATACTTAGAAACATTAGATTTAATGAAAATGAGCCCACTTTTTCTATTGCAATTCAATATGTAGAGTTTTTGAATAAAGGAAAGATTGTATTTATTCCAAGAATTGAAAGCGTGGTGAATTTGGAGGGTCTATACGGACATCTAGAAATTCAAGGAAATGGAGATGTTGTTTTAGTGAATTCACAAAATAATGTTAAAATTGGCGATAATATTTTGAGTATTATTAGTAATGAAGGCAATTCTTTGATATATTTAAATGAAAATGGTCTAATTGATAAATATAACTAGTAAATTTGCAGCCAATCAATTAAAGCAAATAATGACTAAATTTAAATTAGACGATACGGATCATAAAATTCTTGATATGTTAATCGAGAATACAAGAGTTCCGTTTACAGATATAGCAAAAAAATTAGATATTTCGGCAGGTACAGTACACGTAAGAGTACGAAAAATGGAAGAATCTAAACTTATTACAGGATCTTCCTTAACAATCGATTATCAAAAACTTGGCTATTCTTTCATAGCTTATGTTGGTATATTTTTAAATAAATCTTCACAAACTCATTTTGTTTTAGAGAGAATTAGTGAAATTCCATTTGTAACTGTAGCGCATGTAACTACAGGAAAATTCAATATCTATTGTAAAATTCGTGCAAAAAATACGGAGCAGGCAAAGAATATCATTTATAAAATTGACGATATAGATGGAGTTACGAGAACTGAAACGATGATTTCATTAGAAGAAAGTATCAATGACAAAAAAAGATTGATGCATCATATTTTTAAAGAAATATAATTAGGATTAAAATATTATTTAAAAACCTTTGTGATTTCACAAAGGTTTTTTTTATACTTTTAAATAAAATATTACCTATGAAAATTTCAGAATTAAAATCTTCAGAATTTCTTCCTTACTTTAGAGTATATATTGATAAAGTAGGAGGTGTTGACTTATTAGAGGCACTAGAAATTGGCGCTAAAGAGACTCTGTCTTTCTTTAAATCAATACCTGAATCCAAGCTAGATTATCGTTATTCTGAAGGTAAATGGACTGTAAAAGATATTCTTTTACATCTGGTAGATACAGAACGGGTTTTTTGTTATCGTGCGTTAAGTTTCGCTAGATCTAAAAACTCAAATCTTGAAGGCTTTGATGAAAATATTTATGTAGATAATGCTCAAGCTAATTCCAAGTCTATTTCAGAATTGCTTGCAGAATATATTGCAGTTAGAAATGCTACTATTTTATTGTTTAAAAGCTTTTCTGATGATGATTTAAAAAGAATGGGAAAAGCAAGTGATGCAGTTCTTTCTGTTAGAGCTGCTGGGTTTATAATTTGCGGTCATGAAATTCATCATAAGCAGATTATCAAAGAACGTTATTTATAGTTTTTATAATATTCAAAAGCTTCTATTATCAAATTATTTGGAACTTCACAGTTTATTTTATGGATCCCAATATCCTCTAATAAGACAAATAATATTTTGCCATTTGTGTTCTTTTTATCGTAGATAAGTAGTTTTATTATTTCATCAATGTCTACCGATTTAAAAGTAACTTTTTCAAATTTTTTCAATATAGAGCTACTAATGTCTTCTAAAGTGTCTTTAGGAAAACCAAGTAGTTTTCCGGATAAGAAGGTGGTTAAAACCATTCCAATAGCAATGGCTTCACCGTGTAACAATGGCTTGATCTCATTGTCATCTAAACAATAAGATTCAATCGCATGACCTAGTGTATGACCATAATTAAGTGTTTTCCGTAGACCTTTTTCAAAAGGGTCTTCCGTTATAACGCTATTTTTAATTAGGACAGATTCCCAAAGTAATTCCTCTAAGCCTTCAATTTCAATTTCGTTAAGGTTTTTAATTTCATTCCAATAAGATTTTGAATGAATTAAGCCGTGTTTAAGCATTTCTGCATAGCCAGAAGTCTTTTGATTGTCTGGAAGTGTTCTTAAAAATCTAGTATCAATTAAAACTAATATGGGATTATTAATAACTCCAATTTGATTTTTAATCAAACCTAAATCAACACCATTCTTTCCTCCAACAGATGCATCAACCATAGAGAGTAGGGAAGTAGGTATATTAATAAACTCTATACCCCGCTTAAAGGTAGAAGCAACAAAGCCCCCCAAATCTGTAACAACGCCACCTCCTAAATTAATAATAAGGCTATTCCGATCTGCTCCTTTTTCAGAAAGTTCCTTCCAAAGAGATAAACAAGTTTCGATATTTTTATGAGTTTCGCCTTCAGGAATTTCTAAAAATTCAGGATTAAGATTAAAATTATAGTTATCTAAAAATAAAGGAGCGCATGATTTTCGAGTATTTGTATCAGAAATAACAAAAATCTTAGAAGGATTAATTCTTTTTATTTCATTGTTAAAAGCATCCCAGGCTCCAGAATTGCAATAAATCGAACCTTTTTCTTTAAGGATTTCCTTCATGTATTTTTCGTCTTTTGTTGAATTAAATAATGTCAAAACTAAGTATATTTGTTTTAAAATTACAACATGAAAGCAAATACTCTTTTCAATAATACCGAAACCGCTTTTCAGCTTAAAAATGATTCGCAATTAGAACGTGCGTATTTTTTGTTTAAAATGATATCGAAAGAGCCTTTAGTCCGTATAGGAACTGCAGCTACAAAGTTTGCTCTTAATTTGAATTTACCAGTAGAAGGTTTAATTAGATCTACAGTTTTCGATCATTTTTGTGGTGGAGTAAATGAAAAGGATTGTATGCCAGTTGTAGATGATTTAGATAAAGTAGGGGTTAGTTCTGTATTGGATTATTCTGTCGAAGGTAAAGAAGGAAATGAGCAGTTGGATGCTACTTTAAACAAAGTACTTGAATTAACAGATTTTGCTGAAACAAAGTCTTCTATGCCGTTTTCGGTTTTTAAGCCTACTGGATTTGGAAGATTTGAGATATATAGAAAAATAACCGAAAAAGAAATCCTTTCTCCAATAGAAGTTGAAGAGTGGGAAGCTGTTGTTAACCGATTTGATAAGGCTTGTAAGGCAGCATTAGACGCCAATGTTACCTTGCTAATAGATGCGGAAGAAAGTTGGATGCAAGATGCCGCCGATGATTTATGTGAGCAAATGATGGTAAAGTACAATAAGGACAGAGCTGTGGTATATAATACTTTGCAATGCTATCGTTGGGATCGATTAGATTATTTAAAAGAGCAGCATGCTAAAGCAAAAGCTTCTGGGTATAAATTAGGCTATAAAATTGTTCGAGGAGCTTATTTGGAAAAAGAGAATGAAAGAGCTGAAGAAAAAGGTTATAGGTCTCCAATGCAAAAGAACAAACAGGATACAGATGAATGTTTTAATACATTAATGCAATATATTTTGGAAAATATAGAAGATATAGAGCTATTTATAGGTACCCATAACGAAGAGAGTAATTATTTAGCTATGGATTTGATGAATACTTTAGGGCTGTCTACAAATGACAAAAGAGTATGGTTTGGGCAGTTATATGGAATGAGTGATCATATTACTTTTAATATCGCTACTGAAGGTTATAATGTTGCTAAATATATTCCTTTTGGGCCTGTTAAAGATGTTATGCCTTACTTGATTCGTCGTGCTGAGGAAAACACATCTGTTGCTGGGCAGACAAGTAGAGAACTTTCTTTACTTAAAAAAGAGAAACAAAGAAGAAAAATTTAGTTTACCATTTATTTAAACTTCTAGTAGGCAATCAGAAATGAATTCCTGTCATTACTCGATTATTGAAACATCTTGAACTGTTGCTTTGTTACTACAGTTTTCAACAGTAATCTTTATTTTTTTATCTGAATTTGGCATTTCTTTTGGAGCAACATTCCCTTCAATCACATAGACATTACAAGAATCAAGATCGGTATTGCTTTCCGAAAAAAGAACTTTTCCTTTTAATAAAACATAAGATATGTTAGAGGTGTCTAATTGATGTTGGCTTAGGGTGTTCCAAGATTTTTCAGAAATAATACGCTCTTTTAATCTAATATTTTTTTTAGTTCTGGAATTTGGACTATAATCAAACTCGCAGGAGGCACCACTACCGCCAACAAAAAAATACAATAAGATTAGGCCAATTCCAAAGCCACCTAGGTAAAATGCAAAACGTTTTAAAAGACTCATATGTAGGTTTTAGGAATTTACTTTTGGTTTACTGTATTTTTGAATCTTTAATCTAATATTAAAAGATGATCAAATTAATATCGCTATAAGACATATCGAACCAATCTGCTACAGATTTATTTGTTAAAATTCCCCGGTAAAAATACAAACCATTTTTCAAACCACTATCAAATCTAATCGCATTTTCTATTCCACCAGATTCTGCAATATCTAATAGGTATGGTGAAAAAATGTTGCTAATAGCTATGGAAGCAGTTTTCGGGTATCTAGCAGGAATATTGGGTACTGCATAATGAATAACATCATGTTTTATAATCGTCGGATTGTCGTGAGAAGTCATTTGAGAAGTTTCAAAACACCCTCCCATGTCAATTCCTACATCAATAATCACAGCGCCTTTTTTCATGTTTTCAACCATCATTTCTGTAACAACGACAGGAGACCTATTTTTTCCTCTTAAGGCTCCTATAGCTACATCACACCTTAACAAAGCTTTCATTAAATATTTAGGCTGTAATGTAGAGGTATGTAAAGGTCTTCCAACATTAACTTGTAATTTCCTTAATCTTGTTATGGAGCTATCAAAAACTTTTACATTAGCCCCTAAACCTAAAGCAGATCTGGTTGCAAATTCACCAACAGTTCCAGCGCCTATAATTACGACTTCTACTGGAGGAACTCCACTAATATTGCCCAGAAGCATACCGTTTCCTTTTTTTGCATTGACCATTAATTCTGCAGCGATTAATACAGAAGCTGTTCCAGCTATTTCGCTTAATGCTTTTACAGCAGGATAACTATGGTCTACATCTTTAATAAACTCAAATGCCAAGGCAGTGATTTTCTTTTTTGCCAAGGCTTCGAAGTATTCTTTTCCACATGTTTTTAATTGTAAGGCAGAAATTAAAACAGTTTTAGGTTGAATAAGTTCAATTTCATCTAGGGTAGGAGGTTCTACTTTTAAAACAATAGAACATCCAAAAACCTTTTTGGTGTCCTTGGTTAGTTCTGCGCCCGCTTCACTATAATCTGTATCCGAAAACCCAGCTTCATCCCCTGCGCCACTTTCAATGATTACATCATGCCCATTAGCTACAATAGCAGTAACGGCATCAGGTGTTAAACATATGCGTTTTTCTTGAAAATAGGTTTCTTTAGGAATACCAATTAATAGGTTCCCTTTTTGCTTTGAAATTTCTAGAGTTTCTTCCTGTGGAAGTAATTGTGCTTTGGTAAAGGGTGATTTTGGCTTGGACATTAGTGATTTGTTGTATGTACCAAGTTACGGAAATAATTATTAATTATAATAAATCTAAGTTTATCTAAACAAATCTTTTATTTGTTGCCAAGTAGATCTTTTTTGACCTAGTTCTTCTTCGAAGGATTTTAAATCATCTCCACGAACCTTATCAAATAATTTCGCTCTAATAACATAGACAGCAGGTGTTAGAATCATTAATAATGGCAGAATGTAGATTAATTCAACTTCATCAAGTTGATTACTTTCATTGATAATTCCCCATAATTGAAATGCATACATAGCAATAGGCGCTAGTATGATCCAATGCCACCAATGCTTACAAGTAAAAAACCATATTAATAAAAGAAATAATGGAATTACTTTACCGGTTAAATACCAAGCTAGATGAGAAACCGATGCATAATTAGTTTCTAATGTAAATAGAAAAGTTTCCCAAACCTGTGAATTGGCTGGAAAATCTTCATAAATATAAAATAATAAGGGGGTACTAGCTATTATAACAACAATAATACCCCCGTGTACAAGACTGTATTTACCCCTGTCTTGGGATGTCTGGTGGTGTAATTTGTTGTTCTGTTTGTCCATCTTCAATACTTTCAGGTGTACAAGAAACAAATAAACCGGCTCCGAAAATTGCAACGATAAATAATACTTTTGTAAGTTTCATAATGTTCTTTTTTTGTGAGGTTAATAGTACAAACCTATCACAGAAAAAGACAAGTATTTAAAATAAGATGGTTGTATATTAGTAAGTTACACTTTTTTCAATATTTTACCTCTTAAAAACTTGCGATTTGGGACATCAATTTTAAAGTATTTTTATTTATATGTTATCGTTATCAATCTATTTCACTGGCTTCATGTTTATTGTTCTAGTTTCGTTTTTATTCTTAATTAAATTAATTTTTGTGTTTTCAATAGGTAGTAAATTTTTAATTTTTTCTGGCCACTCAATAAAAATCCAGTGCCCGCTATAAAAATATTCTTCAATACCTATGTCCAAAACTTCTTCTTCATTTTTTATTCTATAAAAGTCAAAATGAAAAATTTTATCATTATTAATTTCGTATTCATTAACTATAGAAAAGGTAGGACTACTAATCGTATCTGTCACACCTAAGCTTTTAGCTATTTCTTTAATCATAGTCGTCTTTCCAACACCCATATTTCCATAAAATAAGAGAATCTTATTTGATGTGTTTAACAGTACTTTTTCTGCAACCTTAGGCAAATCTTGTATTGTAAAGGTGTGTTCCATTAGCTAACTTAAAAACAAATATAGAAATATATATCGATTATTTGCATAAAATATCGATAATAAACATAAACGTAAGAATGTGCTTACAAATATTTTACTTAGGATCTAAAACTACAAAAGGTATAATTACCTCTTCTAAGGATATTCCACCATGCTGGTAAGTATTTCTATAATAGCTTACAAAGTGGTTATATCTATTGGGATAAGCAAAGAATAAGTCTCCTTTAGCAAAGATAAATGAACTACTCATATTTATAGATGGTAGATGTATGTCTTTTGGATTTTTAGATACTAGTACATCTTTTTCTTCATAGGATAAACTTCTACCGGTTTTATATCTAAGATTTGCACTAATATTTCTATCACCAACCACTTTACTGGGGTTTTTGACATTTATAGTACCGTGGTCTGTTGTAATAATTAATTTGAAACCTAAATTGGATGCTTGTTGGATAATGTCTAATAGTGGTGAGTTTTTAAACCAACTTTGAGTTAGGGATCTATAGGATTTGTCTGTAGAAGCTAATTCCTTTATAACTTCCATTTCTGTTTTAGAATGTGAAAGCATATCTACAAAATTATAAACCACAGCTATTAGATCATTATTTTTATGACTTCTAAAATTATCAGACAATCGTTTACCTTGTTTTAGACTTGAAATTTTATGATAACTCCAATCCATATTAACGCCTAATCGTTTTAATTGTGATTCTAAAAACTCCTTTTCAAACATGTTTTTACCACCTTCTTCGGTATCATTTAGCCAATAATTTGGATGCAACTTTTCCATATCACTAGGCATTAATCCAGAAAAAATTGCATTTCGAGCATATTGAGTTGCTGTTGGGAGAATGCTATAGTATAGTTCTTCAGATTTACTTTTATAACTACTCGCTAAAAATGGTTCGAAAGCTTTCCATTGATCGTAGCGCAAGTTGTCTACCACGACTAATAAAGTTTTCTGTTGCGTTATTTCTGGTAGAATCTTTTCTTTAAATAAAGTATGTGACATAACAGGTGCATCCTGATTGTGTTCAAACCAACTTGGGTAATTCTTATCTATAAACTTACAAAACTGAATATTTGCTTCGTTTTTTTGTGATTCTAAAATTTCAAACATCCCAGAATCATCAATACTTTCTAATTCTAATTCCCAATACACTAATTTTTGATACATCTCTACCCAGCCTTCATAAGAATTAACCATAGACAAATCCATAGCAATTTTCCTAAATTCTTGTTGGTAACTAGAAGTAGTTTTCTCTGAAACTAATCGAGTATGGTCTAAATTCTTTTTTAAACTCAACAGAATTTGATTTGGATTCACAGGCTTTATTAAATAATCTGCAATTTTAGATCCAATTGCCTCCTCCATAATATATTCCTCTTCACTTTTAGTTATCATAACTACAGGTAATGTAGCTTGATGCTCTTTTATCTCAGCAAGAGTTTCTAGTCCTGTTAATCCAGGCATATTTTCATCTAGAAAAACAATATCAAATTTTTGATTTTTTAATTCTTCTAAGGCTTCAGCGCCACTTTTTGCTTCGGTAACCTTATAATTTTTCTTTTCTAGGAAAATAATATGTGGTTTTAGTAATTCAATTTCGTCGTCTACCCAAAGTACTTTTATATCGCTCATATATGTATATTTGTTTTTTATTTACCTAAAAATGAATTTTAAGCAGTACTGCAAATTTAATTCCGAAGTACTTTAAAAATCATTCTTTTATTAAAAATATTATAAAGATTGAATTCGCAAAACAAACTCAAAATCATAAACGACCCAATCTATGGTTTTATTACTATACCTAGTGTTCTCATTTTTGAATTAATTGAACATAAATACTTTCAAAGGTTACGTAGAATTTCTCAGATGGGGATGTCTTATTTAGTATACCCTGGAGCCCAACACAATCGGTTTCATCATGCTTTAGGCGCGATGCATCTAATGCAGAAAGCTGTGCAAGTGCTTCGTTTTAAGGGAGTAAAGATTTCAGAAGAAGAGGCAGAAGCCTTATACATAGCTATCCTATTACATGATATTGGGCACGGTCCTTTTTCCCATGCGATGGAACATAGTATTGTTGAAAAAGTAGATCATGAGCAAATTTCATTGCTTTTTATGGACGCTTTAAACAAAGAATTTAACAACAGATTAACGCTTGCCATTCAAATATTTAAAAACGAATACCCAAGAAATTTCTTTTGTCAGCTAATTTCTGGTCAATTGGATATGGACAGAATGGATTATTTAAAACGAGATAGTTTTTATACCGGCGTTTCTGAAGGTGCCGTAAATTCTCAGCGATTAATTAGTATGCTAAATGTATTTGAGGACCATTTGGTTGTTGAAGAAAAAGGAATTTACTCTGTAGAAAAATTCATTATCGCTAGAAGATTAATGTATTGGCAGGTATATCTTCATAAAACAGGATTGGTAGCAGAACAATTATTATTATTACTATTAAAAAGAGCTAAAGAACTTACCATTAATGGTTTTGTTTTACCAGCAAGTAAAGCTTTGACTTTCTTTTTAAATAAACCAATAACTTTTGAAAATTTCGATACTGAAGTTTTAGAAACATTTGCAACATTAGATGATTACGATATAGTTTCCGCTATGAAATCTTGGGTTACGGAAGAAGATTTTGTTTTAAAAAACATTTCAGATATGTTATTGAATAGAGATTTACTTAAAATTGAAATGCAATCGAAACCATTTTCAGAAGAGAAAATAAATCTAGCAAAGCAATCTATGATGAGTAAATATGACATTTCGGAAAAGGAAGCTTCCTATTTTGTTTTTACGGGAACCATTAGTAATCAGGCTTATCGAATGGATAAAGACACTATTAATTTGCTGACCAAGTCAGGTGAAATTATAGATGTGGCAAATGCAAGTGATCAATTAAATTTAAAAGCGCTTTCAAAAAATGTAGTGAAAAATTATATGTGTTTCCCAAAAACCAAATAGTTATCCTTTTTTTCTATTTTTGTAATGAATTAAAAAAAACTAATTAAAACCAACCTGTGAAATTTACAGCAGCTCAAATAGCCGGAATCTTAGAAGGCGAAGTAGACGGAAATCCTCAAGCAGAAGTATCTAAGCTTGCAAAAATAGAAGAAGGAATTGACGGAAGTCTTACCTTTTTAGCCAACCCTAAATACACAAATTTTATATACTCAACTAAGGCATCTATCACAATTGTAAATAGTGATTTTGTACCAGACAACGAATTAACTACGACATTGATACGAGTAGAAGATGCGTATAAGTCGTTTTCAAAATTATTAGAATATTATAATCAAGTAAAAATGAATAAAACAGGAATTGAAAAACCTGTTTTTATCTCGGATTCTGCGAATTATGGTGATAACATTTATATTGGTGCTTTTGCTTATTTGGGTGAGAATGTAAAAATTGGTGATAATGTAAAAATTTATCCTAATGTTTATATTGGAGATAATGTAATTATTGGTGACAACGTCACCTTATTTGCAGGCGCTAAAATATATTCAGATACTTTAATCGGAAACGGTTGTGTGATACATAGTAGTGTTATTCTTGGCGCAGATGGATTTGGTTTTACACCAAATGAAAAGGGTGAATTTATAAAAGTTCCACAAACTGGAAATGTTATAATAGAAGAAAATGTGGACGTAGGTGCTGCAACTTCAATAGACAGGGCTACTTTAGGTTCTACGGTGATAAGAAAGGGAGTTAAGTTAGATAACCAAATTCAAATTGCACATAATGTAGAAATAGGTAAGAATACAGTAATAGCAGCTCAAACGGGTATTGCTGGATCTACTAAAATAGGAGAAAATTGTATGATTGGTGGGCAAGTTGGTATTGCAGGCCATCTAGCTATTGGAAATTTTGTAAAAATACAAGCTCAAAGTGGGATAGGTAGAAATATTAAAGACGGAGAAGCAATACAAGGATCGCCAGCTTTTACCTATGGAGCATTTAATAAAAGTTATGTCCACTTTAGAAACCTTCCAGAAATTGTGAATAGGTTAAATATAATAGAGAAAAAAATAAAATAATGATTAAAAGTTTCCATAAACAACGCACGATTATAAAGGAAGTATCCTTAAGTGGAGTTGGTTTGCATACTGGTAAAGATGTTGAGATGACATTTAAGCCAGCTTCAGAAAATCATGGTTATAAATTTGTTCGAATAGATTTAGAAGGACAGCCTGTTATCGAAGCTGATGCTAATTATGTAACAAATACACAAAGAGGTACAAATCTTGAAAAGCATGGCGTAAATATCAATACTTCAGAACATGTCTTAGCGGCATTAGTTGGTTTAGAGATAGATAATTGTTTAATTGAATTAAACGCTTCAGAGCCTCCAATAATGGACGGATCTTCTAAGTTTTTCATAGATATATTAGAAAAAGCTGGAATTGTGGAACAGGAAGCAATGCGAGAAGAATTTATTGTAACCGATATCATATCCTTTAAAGATGAAGAATCTGGAAGTGAAATTATGATTATGCCAGCAGATAATTATCAACTTACCACAATGGTTGATTTTGGAACCAATGTATTAGGAACTCAAAATGCTTTTATCAATAATATTTCAGAATTTAAAGAAGAAATTTCTAATGCGAGAACTTTTAGTTTTTTGCATGAAATTGAAATGCTATTAGAGCATGGACTTATAAAAGGTGGAGATTTAAACAATGCTATTGTATATGTAGATAAAGCTTTGTCTCCAGAAACAATGGAAAAATTAAAAGTAGCTTTTGGTAAGGACACTATAACAGTAAAACCAAATGGTATATTAGATAACCTTACGTTGCATCATCCCAATGAAGCAGCTAGACATAAACTCTTAGATGTAATTGGTGATTTGGCATTGATAGGTACTCGAATTAGAGGAAAAGTAATTGCAAATAAACCTGGCCATCAAATTAATACTCAATTTGCAAAGAAACTTGCAAAAATTATTAAGATTGAAAAACGAAATAAATTACCAGTTTACGATTTAAGTAAACCTCCCGTAAAAGATATTAATGCAATTATGGAAATGTTGCCACATAGGCCTCCTTTTTTATTAATTGATAAGATTTTAGAGATTAATGAAACTCAGGTTATAGGCTTGAAAAATGTAACAATGAATGAACCATTTTTCGTAGGTCATTTTCCAGGCGCTCCTGTAATGCCAGGGGTTTTAATTGTAGAAGCTATGGCACAAACTGGAGGTATTTTGCCTTTAAGCCAAGTACCAGATCCAGAAAACTATTTAACCTTCTTTTTAAAGATAGATAACGTTAAGTTTAAAAGACAAGTTAGTCCAGGAGATACCTTAATATTCGACCTTAAATTGATTGAGCCAATGCGAAGAGGAATCGTATTAATGTCAGGTAAAGCATACGTTAATGATGTATTGGTTACTGAGGCAGAATTAATGGCAAAAATTGTTAAAACAAAAAATCTATAAATGAATCAACCACTAGCATACGTACATCCAGGAGCAAAAATCGCCAAAAATGTTGTTATAGAGCCTTTTGCAACCATACATAATAATGTAATAATAGGAGACGGAACCTGGATTGGTTCTAATGTAACTATCATGGAAGGAGCACGAATTGGTAAAAACTGTAGTATTTATCCGGGCTCCGTAATTTCGGCTATTCCACAAGATTTAAAATTTCAAGATGAAGATACCACTGTTGTAATTGGTGACAATACCACATTGCGTGAATATGTAACAGTAAATAGGGGGACAGTAGATCGTGGAAAAACAGTAATTGGTAAAAATTGCCTGATAATGGCTTATTGCCATATTGCTCATGATTGTATTGTTGGAGATAATTGCATATTCTCTAATAATAGTACATTGGCAGGTCATGTTACCGTAGGAGATTTTGCGATTTTAGCTGGAATGACAGCTGTTCATCAATTTTGCACTTTAGGAAGACATGCGTTTATAACCGGAGGATCTTTGGTTCGTAAAGACGTACCTCCTTTTGTAAAAGGAGCTCGAGAGCCAATGTCTTATGTTGGCATAAACTCTATAGGTTTGCGTAGAAGAGGTTTTGATTCTTCTAAGATTAGAGAAATTCAAAATATTTATAGAATTTTATATCAAAAAGGCCTTAATAATACACAAGCAGTGAGGTTAATTGAAGCGGATATGGAAGCAACTAAAGAAAGAGACGAAATCCTTCAGTTTATAAAAAACTCTAAGCGAGGTATTATGAAAGGATATTTTTCAAATTAAAAAAAAATTAGAATTTAAGATTATGGCAAGTACTTCAGATATTAGAAAAGGATTATGTATTAAATACAATCACGATATTTTTAAAATTGTAGATTTTCAACATGTAAAGCCAGGTAAAGGGCCTGCATTTGTTAGGACGAAATTAAAAAGTGTAACCACAGGTAAAGTGATAGATAACACTTTTTCAGCAGGACATAAAATTGAAGATATTAGAGTAGAAACACATAAATTTCAGTTTTTATATAATGATGGAGAAACCTACCATTTTATGAATACTCAAGATTATGCACAAATTCAGGTGGAGAAAAGTTCCTTAGACAATCCTGACCTTATGAAAGAAGGGGAGGTAGTTACCATTCAAATTAATACGGAAGATGATATGCCCTTGTCTGTAGATTTACCAGCGCATGTGATATTGGAAGTAACTAAAGCTGAACCTGGAGTTAAAGGAAATACAGCGACCAATGCAACTAAGCCTGCAACTGTAGAGACAGGAGCTGTAATTAATGTTCCTTTGTTTATTAATGAAGGAGATAAAATTAAAGTTGATACTGAGAAAGGAAATTATCAAGAGCGCGTAAAAGAATAAAGTTTTAGCGCCTATTAAGGCTTATATAGAATTTATCTAAGATGAATTATGAAATTTAACAAACCTCAAACTTTAGAAGAAATTGCCAAAATCATTAATTGTGATTATGTTGGTAATGCAGAGTTTCCTGTTTTAGGAATGAATGAAATTCATGTTGTTCAGCCTGGTGATATTGTTTTTGTAGACCATCCTAAATATTACGATAAAGCTTTAGAATCTCTTGCAACTATCGTATTGATTAATAAAGAAGTAGATTGCCCAGAAGGGAAAGCCCTTTTGGTTTCAGACGATCCTTTTCGGGATTTTAATAAACTTACCAATCATTTTAGACCATTTGTGTCCGCATCTTCTGCAATAGCGGATTCAGCTATTATTGGTGAGAATACAGTTATTCAGCCCAATGTATTTGTTGGAAATAATGTGAAAATTGGAAACGATTGTATCATACATTCTAATGTCTCTATTTATGATAATACAGTTATAGGAAACAATGTAATTATTCACGCCGGAACTGTACTAGGAGCAGATGCTTTTTACTATAAAAACCGACCTGAAAAATTTGACAAACTTCTAAGTGGAGGAAATGTTGTTATTGAAGATAATGTAGACATAGGTTCATTGTGTACTATAGACAAAGGGGTGAGTGACTCTACCAGAATAGGGGAAGGAACCAAATTAGATAATCAGGTTCATATTGGTCACGATACTGTTCTTGGAAAAAGATGTCTAGTAGCTTCACAAGTTGGGATATCTGGTTGTGTTGTTATAGAAGATTTTGTTACCGTTTGGGGACAGGTTGGAATTACAAGTGGAATCGTTATTGGAGAAAAGGCTGTCATTTCAGCTCAAAGTGGAGTTAGTAAGTCATTAGAAGGTCATAAATCATATTTTGGTACGCCAGCAGATGATTTCAGGAAAAAATATAAAGAAATAGCTGCAATTCGAAAGATTCCAGAAATATTAGAGAAAATAGATAAATTAGATAAACTAAAATGAGTAAATCGCCAAAACAGATTGTAAGTGATTTTCATCAAGCTAATATTATAAATGATGAAACGGTATTAGATAATTATTTTCATAAAGATTTAGAATTAATCTGGAATAGTGCTGATGGTTTGTCCATAATGCATTATGAAGATTTAATAGCATTCTTTTTAGAAATTAAAAGAACCTATCATGATTTAAGAGTCGAGATTAGTCATTTGCTAGAAGATGGCAATCATGTAACGATTCGATACAAGTATTATGTGAGAACAATCGAGAACCCAGATGAAGAGTTAGGAATTTCACATTTTATAGGTATTTGGGAGGTTAAGGACGAAAAAATGTACCGAGGACATTTAGTAAGTCAGCCCGTAACGGCTCACGATGATACTACAGAATCTTATCATAAAGTTAAAGTGTAAAATCCATATTTTTTTTTATAAAAAAAGTATATTTGCACCTATAAAATTTAATTAAAAATTCACACAAATAATGAGTGTTTTAGTAAATAAAGATTCAAAAATTATAGTTCAAGGATTTACAGGTGGAGAGGGAACTTTCCATTCTGAACAAATGATAGAATATGGAACCAATATCGTTGGTGGTGTAACTCCAGGTAAAGGAGGTCAATTGCACCTTGGAAAGCCTGTTTTTAACACAGTTGAAGATGCAGTAGCACAAGCTGGAGCAGATACAACAATCATTTTTGTGCCGCCTGCTTTTGCGGCAGATGCAATTATGGAGGCTGCTAATGCTGGAATTAAAGTAATAATTACAATAACCGAAGGTATCCCTACTGCGGATATGATGAAGGTTATGGATTATATTAAAAACTTAGATTGTCGTTTAATAGGACCTAACTGCCCTGGAGTAATTACTCCAAATGAAGCAAAAGTTGGAATTATGCCAGGATTTGTTTTCAAAAAAGGAAAAGTTGGAGTAGTATCTAAATCTGGTACTTTAACTTATGAAGCTGCTGATCAAGTTGTAAAGCAAGGTTATGGTATTACAACTGCTATTGGTATTGGTGGTGATCCAATTATAGGAACAACAACCAAAGACGCTGTAAAGATGCTAATTAACGATCCTGAAACCGAATGTGTGGTGATGATTGGGGAAATTGGAGGTCAATTAGAAGCGGATGCTGCTAAATGGTACAAAGAAAGTGGAAGTAAAAAACCAATTATTGGTTTTATAGCGGGAGAAACTGCGCCAGCAGGTAGAACTATGGGACATGCAGGAGCTATCGTTGGTGGATCTGATGATACTGCTCAAGCCAAAAAGAAAATTATGAGAGAACACGGTATTTATGTAGTGGATTCTCCAGCTGAAATAGGTAAAAAAGTTAAAGAAGTCTTAGGATAGTTTAAAGATTTCTTAAAAAATATAGGCCTTGTTAATTTAGCAAGGCTTTTTTTATGAAGAACTCCCAACGATTTGGTATATTTGAATTCACTCTGAGAAAAACAATAACAAATGAAATTATTAGAAGGTAAAACAGCAATTATTACTGGCGGAAGCAGAGGAATTGGAAAAGCAATAGTAGAGGTATTTGCAAAGCAAGGTGCTAATGTTGCATTTACCTATAGTTCTTCCTCTGAAGCAGCTAAAAAAATAGAAACTGAAACTCCTATAGATGGTGTAAAAGTTAAAGCATATAAGAGTGATGCTTCTAATTTTGAACAAGCACAAGAATTGGCTACCGAAGTTTTAAAAGAATTTGGATCAATAGATATTCTTATCAATAATGCTGGTATTACAAAAGACAACCTTTTAATGCGTATGTCTGAAGATGATTTTGATCGAGTAATTGAAGTAAATTTAAAGTCGGTTTTTAATATGACCAAAGCTGTTCAACGTACCATGCTAAAGCAACGCAAAGGTTCTATCATTAATATGAGTTCTGTAATAGGACTAATGGGAAATGCTGGACAAAGCAATTATGCAGCTTCTAAAGCTGGAATCATTGGTTTTACAAAATCTATGGCAAAAGAATTAGGTTCTCGTAACATTCGTAATAATGTTATTGCTCCAGGATTTATTATAACCGAAATGACCGAAAAACTAGGAGAAGAAACCATTAAAAATTATCAAGAAGGTATTCCATTAAAAAGAGGAGGGACACCAGAAGATATTGCAAATGCCTGCGTTTTTCTAGGTTCAGATTTGTCAGATTATGTTACTGGGCAAGTCTTAAATATAGACGGAGGAATGCTTACATAAATCATAGGTCATAAAACGATATTTTTATGTCTTCAATTACCATACTTTACATTATTATTTCAGGGATGGTTTCCCTCATTTTGGTTTTGTTCATGTATGGCTATAAATCTAAATTTTCTAATAAAGCAAAATGGATTTATGGAGTTTTACGATTTATAACCTTATTTTCCATCTTATTACTTCTTATAAATCCAAAATTTAATACCGAAACTTTCTCAGTAAAAAAGCCTAGTTTACCTGTATTGGTAGATAATTCTTCTTCAATAAATGAGTTGGAACAATCTGAAAAAGTAAAAAGTTTTGTAGAATCATTAGAGAACGATAAAGAGCTTAACGATAAGTTTGATCTTACTTTTTATTCCTTCGGAAGTGACTTTAATACATTAGACTCTCTTTTCTTTAACGAAAAAAACACAGACATTTCTAAAGCATTGGTAAGTACCAATCAATTATTTAAAAATGAATCTGCACCAACCCTTCTTATTACAGATGGAAATCAAACTTTAGGAAGCGATTATGAGTTTAGTACTGCCACAATAAAAAACCCAATATATCCTATAATTGCAGGAGACTCTACCAAATATGTAGATTTAAAAATAGCACAACTAAATACCAACCGTTATGCATTTTTGAAAAATAAATTCCCTGTAGAAACCATTATATTGTATAGTGGAGTAGCCCCTGTTAATTCACTATTTATTGTCAAACAAGGGAATGCTATTGTATATAGAGAACAAATTTCTTTTTCTGAAAAAGATAATTCGAAAACCTTATCCTTTACACTTCCTGCTTCTAAAGTTGGTTTGCAAAAGTATAGTGCTCAGGTAATTCCATTAGCAGAAGAAAAAAACACTACAAATAATCTAAAACAATTTGCGGTAGAAGTAATTGATCAAGCAACAAATGTGTTGATTGTAAGCTCCATTTCGCATCCAGATGTAGGAGCGATTAAAAAGTCTATATCGACTAATGAACAGCGAAAACTAACCATTAAAACACCAGCTGAAGCTTTAAAGTTGCTGAATGATTATCAATTGATTATTCTATACCAACCCGATAGAAGTTTTGCAGCAGTGTTTTTTGAGATTAAAAATCTTGGAAAGAATACTCTAACATTTACGGGCTTGCAAACCGATTGGAATTTTTTGAATTTTTCTCAAGATAATTTCAGAAAGGAAGTAACCAATCAAACCGAAGATGTAGAAAGTTCCTTAAATATAAACTATGGAACCTTTGCTATAGAAGACATTGGATTCAGTGACTTTAGACCATTAAAAACATTATTTGGAGAATTGGAAATAATAGTTCCAAACGAAATAATATTGGAACAGATAATAGATGGTTTCTCTACAGAGACACCACTATTGGCAACTACAGAATTAAATGGAAGTAAAAACGCAATCTTTGATGGAGAGGGTTTTTGGCGATGGCGTGCCCAATCTTTTTTAACTGGAGATAGTTTTGAAGATTTTGATAATTTTATTGGAAAGTTAGTACAATATTTAGCTTCAAATGAACGTAGGAGTAGGTTAGAGGTAAGCTCAGAAACCTTTTATTATAACAATAATCCTATTCGGATTTCAGCACAATATTTCGATAAAAGCTTTGTATTTGATTCTAGGGTGAGTTTATTTATTAAAGTCACCAATAATGAAACAAACATTTCGAATGAATTCCCGATGTTACTAAAAAATAACTTTTTTGAGGTGGACTTAAAAAGCCTAGAAGCGGGAGAATATCAATTCTCTGTTTTTGCTAAAGATGAAGGAGTTTCAAGGAGTGGGTCTTTTACCATTCTAGATTTTAATGTAGAACAGCAATTTTTAAATGCGGATGTAACAAAGTTGAATAGAGTAGCGACTAATACCAACGGAAAGGCTTATTTTATTTCTGAAAGCAATTCTTTAATTTCCGACTTATTAGAAGATGACAGCTTTCAATCCATTCAAAAAAGAGAACAAAAAATAGTACCTTTAATTGATTGGAAGTATTTATTGGGACTAATTGTCATAACTTTGTCTTTGGAATGGTTTCTGAGAAAGTATAACGGACTTATATAAATTAATAATCACAAAATATAATATAAAAAAAATGGAAAAATTACCTAAAATTGGAATACCAGTAATTGTAGTATTGATCTTTGCAATTATTTTAGTTGCAAAATCTGCAATAACTATTAGTGCTGGTGAGGCTGGAGTTTTATATAAAACTTTTGATAATGGTGTAGTAACAGATCAACCACCTCTTGGAGAAGGGTTTCATATTATTGCACCTTGGAATAAAGTATTTGTATATGAAGTTAGACAGCAAGAAATTGTGGAGAACATGCAAGTATTATCTTCTAATGGTTTAGAGATTAAATTAGAAGCTTCTGCTTGGTACCAACCAGATTATGCAAACCTTGGTAACTTACACCAACAAAAAGGACAAAACTATGTTTCTAGAGTTTTACAACCCGCAATTCGTAGTGCTGCAAGAAGTGTAGTAGGACGTTATACTCCAGAGCAATTGTATTCAAGTAAGCGTGATGCGATTCAAGTTGAAATTCTTGAAGAAACTAAAAACATTGTGGCAGATCAATATGTTCAATTGAATGAAATTTTAATTAGAGACGTTACGCTACCAGCAACTATTAAAGATGCAATTGAGCGTAAACTAGGACAAGAACAAGCATCTTTAGAGTTTGAGTTTAGATTAGTTACTGCAGCAAAAGAGGCTGAAAAAGTGATTATTGAAGCGGAAGGTAAAGCAGAATCTAATAGAATATTAAGTGCTTCTTTAACCGATAAAATTCTTCAAGATAAAGGGATAGATGCTACTATTAAATTATCTGAATCTCCAAATACTAAAATAATCGTTATTGGATCAGGAGATAGTGGATTACCACTTATTTTAGGAAATAACTAGAACTCTATTATAGCATATAAAAAAAGCCACTTTTTAAAAGTGGCTTTTTTTTGGTAAAAAATAAATCAATTAGTTTTTAGTTAATATGTAACTAAAATAAATGTATTCGTTAGATGCAAATTGATTAAACGTTTCAGAACCAATAGTTCCACTAAAATTTAAAGCAATTTTATGAAGAAATTTTGGAGTTAATTTTTTTACTAGACTTCGTTTTCTTGGGTCGTCTAGTTCTAGTGCAGTGATTACTTCTTTGTTTATATTTCTTTCTTTAATAACTTTTAAACCACTTAATTTTAATTGCTCATTAAGTTCATCCATTTCATAATCGTATCTAAAATCTGTAAATAGAAAATGTCCTCCATGACGTAAAGTACGATATACTTCTCCTAAAAAACTTTGCATATCTGGGTATCTATGCGATGATTCTACATTAAGAATAATATCACAAGATTCATCCTTTAAAGTCAGCTTTTGTGCATCCCCATGTAAAAAGTTTAGATTGTTTTGAGTATAGTGTTTATTACAAAAAGTAATAGCGCGTTTGTCTAGCTCAATTCCAATTGCAGATTTTGGTTTAAACGTTTCTGTTAAGAAGTTTAATCCACCGCCACGGCCACTTCCAATTTCTATAATGTCTTTATTTTTAATAGAAACATCTGTTGTAAAGTGGGAGTAGAGTTGAATGGAATATCTGTTTATTTCGTCTTTTGGTTCTAAGGTGATTTTTAAATCCTCACTACTATAACCGTAATTCATAAATAAAATTTCAGCTTTTTTATCTACTTTGTTTACGTAGAAATACCAAATTTTAAATAAACCTTCTCTAATATTAAATTTTATGCCTGTCATATACTTTTATTTGTTTTCTCCTAATTGATAAACTTGATTCCGTATTTTTTGAGCCCATTCAGTATTCGTAGCTGTTTTGTCTAAAGAGCTGTGTGAAATTGACTTTCCTATACTAACTTTAATTGTTTGATTTCTTTTTTTAAACATTTCGCTAGGTAAAAGAATCAATTCAATATTTTGATCAATCCCAAACCATTGTCTAATTCTAAATACGGAATAAAATAAATTGGAATTTTTTCCATGAATATGAAAAGGAACAATATCTCTTTTGTGTTGTATTGCTTTTTTTACAAAGCTTTTTTTCCAAACATCATCTTGCACTTTCCCTGAAGTAATTCTGGATACTGCACCAGCCGGAAAATGTGTGATTGGCATGTTACTTTGGTATATATTTTCTAGAGCAGTTGCATGCCCCTTTGAGGATTGTCCGTACACATTTACAGATATTATAAAAGGATTTAATTGGGGTATAAAATCGAATGCATCATTAGCAATAGCTTTTAAATGGCCATATTTATGGTTTACAATAGAAGTTAATATTAAACCATCTAATATTCCAAATGGATGATTTGAAGTGAAGAAACATTTTTCATTTTCGGGTAGGTTTTCTAAGCCTTCTATTTCTAAAGTGATATTGAATTCTTCTAATATTTTTTGTAGAAAATCTCCGCCAATAGCAACAGAATACTTGTTTAGTATTTTGTTGATTTCCTTTTCTTTAACAATTTTTGAAATTAATCTAACTACAAAATATGGAAGTTTTGTTAAGAGTTTAGATTCACTTTCTTTAATTGATTTAGCAACATCAATATATCTTTTATTTGCAAATTGATTTGTCAAAGTATCGAAATTGCTAAAATTTTATGTAAACCTAGGGATTAGGAATAACGGATAATAGCAGTTAGTAATGCATTGCTTTAAGGGGTGTAATTTACTAAATAAAAAGGAATGGGATTGTAACAAATATGCAAAAAAGAAAAACCGCTTATTTAAAGGTGATTAACAAATATATTAGTTATTAATTTTAGTATGTAATATATCAATGACTTTAGAATGTTCACCTTAGTCTCAGTTTCTTACCTGTAGTTATCGAAGCAATTTGTTCTACTTCTTTGATAGAGCCAATTTTTATTCCGGGACTAGAAGTTCTAGGTTTAGTACCGTCACCGTATTCGGTATTTCCATACATGAATAAAATTCCAAATTTTTCAGAATCTGTTGGAGAGCGCCAATAAACAACATCCCCTTTCTTAAACACCTCTCTTTCTTCTCCATTAAAGGGAATGTCTAAGTCAAACTGATAAAAGAACACTTCACCTTCAATATTGTTTGCAAATCCTTCTAAGGGCTCCGAATCAATTATGGATTGAATTATTCCACATTCTAAATCCCAATCTATTTCAATTGATTTTCCTTCTATTTCTAATATGTTCTTCATGGAGTATAATTAGGAAAAATGAGCTTTCTAAATGATTAATTTATAAAAATAATAATTACCACTAATCTAAAGCAGAAAGTTTATTTTTCTTCCAAAGTCTTATTAATAATAAACTAGATATAATAATTAATATTATTAGTCCTAAAGCAATATCATAATTTCCATACAAAATATTACCAGTAGCAAACATGCAGCTATATACGAGGATACATCCTAAAACCATAGCCAATATACCAGATGGGACAGACCATTTTTTGCCATTCTCTTTTTTAATAAATTCTGGATCGCTAAAGGTATTTAATACTTTTTTCCAACCAGGACCACCAGGGGTGGTCTGTTTGTAAAATTCTCTTAGAGTTTCCTCTTTTTCTGGTTTTGTTAAAAAAGTAACGATTACCCAAATAATGGTGGTTATTAGAACAACGAGTGGAAACTTTGCCCAAGCAGGAAATACACCTTCTACAAGGCTGCCACCGTCAATTTTATGGTCGAATAATATAGTGCTAAGCGAAGTGAAATTTAATAGGATAGATATAACACCAGAAGCAAACATAGCAGAGATCTCACTCCAAGCATTAATCCTCCACCAAAACCAACGTAAAATAAAAATCAATCCTGTACCTGCACCAAACATTAGTATAATGTCAAATAGTTGAAGTGCATTTGTTAATACTAAAGCTAGTAAAGCACTAAAAAACATTAATACTATTGTGGACAAACGTCCAACGTTTACCAATTCTCTTTCGGAAGCTTTTTTATTTATCTGTTGCTTGTAAAAATCGTTTACAATGTATGAGGAACCCCAATTTAAATGTGTAGATATGGTAGACATATAGGCTGCTCCCAAAGATGCTAATACCAAACCTAATAATCCAGCGGGTAATTTTGTAAGCATAGCTGAATATGCCAAATCATGTCCTAATTTACTTTCTTCTACATTTGGAAATGCTTCTTGTATACTAGCTAAATCTGGATATAAAACTAAGGATGCCAATGCTACTAAAATCCAAGGCCATGGTCGTAAAGCATAATGCATGATATTGAAAAAGAAAGTGGCTCCAATGGCATGGTTTTCATTTTTAGCAGCGAGCATTCGTTGTGCAATATAACCACCGCCACCAGGTTCCGCACCAGGATACCAAGCACTCCACCATTGTACAGCTAAAGGAATTATAAAAATACCAATCAAAGCTTCTGTATCTGAAAAATCTGGAAATATAGATAACTTTCCTACCACATTTTCGTGTTCTATTAATTTAGACAATCCGCCTACTTCGGGCATATTCACTAAATAATATGCAGCTCCAATAGCTCCAGCAATAGCGACAAAAAACAAAACAAAATCGGTATATACTACACCTCTAAATCCACCAAGGGCGCTAAATATTACCGTTATTGTACCTGCAATTAAAACCGTTTGAACAGGGGAGAGCCCCAACATAACTTGTCCAATCTTGATAGCTGCTAAGGTTACTGCTGCCATCGCCATAATATTAAATACTACGCCAAGGTATACAGATCTAAATCCTCTTAAAAAATGAGCTGGTTTACCACCATACCGAAGGTCATAAAATTCCATATCGGTACTAACATTAGATTTTCGCCATAGTTTGGCATAAACAAAAACAGTTAACAATCCTGTTAATAGAAAAGCCCACCAAACCCAGTTTCCAGAAACACCATTATTTCTAACAATATCGGTAACTAAATTGGGAGTATCTGTAGAAAATGTGGTAGCCACCATGGAAAAGCCCAAAAGCCACCAAGGCATACTTCGATTCGATAGAAAGTATTCAGAAGTATTTTTACCAGATTTTTTTGATACAACAATCCCTATGGTTAGGACTAGAGTAAAAAATGAAATAATTAATACCCAATCTAAAGTGGCTAATGTCATAAAAAATGTGGATTAAAGTACTTTATGTGAATTTGCTTGTCCTACCCAATCGTCACGTTCAATTCTACCTGGAAAGAAATCAATAAGCTCTGTAATGGCTCTAATATCCTCGAAAGTAAATTTACTAATCTGATCAAAATTATATATACCAATTTCATTCAACCTTTCTTCTATATATGGGCCAATACCATTAATTTTTGTGAGGTCAGTCTTTTGGTTGCTAGTGGCAGTCCCAAAATTCTCGAAGTTAAGTTCAGGCTTATTTTTAGTGTAAGTTATATAACTGGTTCTTGTTTTTTCGGGAACTGTTTTGGAAGGTTCAATTTCCTTTGGCTTTGGAATTTGATCTTCAATTAACTGCTCTTGAGTTTCTTTTACCACTTTAATAATTTGAGGTTTTATTTCGGTAAAAAGAGTTTCAATATCCTTAGTTTTTTTATTTCTAAGGCTTGCATTATGTCTTTCCTTTATAGAAGTAATCTTTTTCTTTAATTCTTTTATAATGGCCGTATACTTTGCTTTCTGAAAATATAAGGAGGAAAAATATCCAATTAAAAAGGAGCTAAGCATTAAGATGAAAATGCCTATATATTGAGGAATTAAATTTGTTGTTTCGATTATTAAAAACATTTTAATTAAAAATAACTTCTATTCTTCTGTTTGCAATCCTTCCACTATGTGTGTTATTATCTGCAATAGGTTCGGACTCTCCTTTTGATAATGCTTTCAAAAGTGTTTTATCAAAATTTCCTTTCGAAATTAAATACCATCTTACTTGTTTCGCATATTTTAAACCAATATTGTAATTGTCTGTACCGTTTCCAATTTTATCTGTGTGTCCAACAATATCAATTGTTTTGGTTGGGTTTTTGGCAAAATAAAGGCTCAATTCGCTTAATAAATTTTTTAAATCCTTGTTTGCTAATATTCCAGATTCTGAAAACATTGGATAAACAATTCTAGTTTTTGGAACACTATTTTTTAATAAATCAATCCTATTTTGATCCAAAGGTTTAAATGTAAGGTAAATACTACTGTTAAAGCTATTATTTTCGTTAAATATAATGTCTTTAATAACGGATTTAATTACAATCTTTTCTTTTGGAACTCCTGTTTCTACTAATTGATTATAAATGTAATCTGCTCTTTGTAGGCCTATATTTGGAGTTATTATTCTTTCTTTTGGGCTGTAAATAGATTGGATATGGATTTCTTGATCTGGATGTTCTAATAGGTAGGTATTGACTTTGTATTTATAATCAATAATTGAAATTGGTATCGTAATTTCAATTTCATCTTTTATCATGGCGATGCCTTCAGAAAATAGAAATATAATATCTCCAGATTCATTTGTGGCTTTTAATCCTATAATATCTACTTCATTTAATTTGGGTTCTGAAGTCTTTTTTACTAAAGTATCTTCAACTAAACTTTTTAAAGGAAGCTTGTTGCTATTGGACTCTTCTAGTTGGTTGTTTTCAATTAAATCTGTATTTAACTGTGCAGATTCACTTTTGGGTTGGAGCCACGAGTAAATCCATAGCCCAAAAAGGGACCATACCAAGAATACTGAAGAAGCAATTAAAAAGTTTTTCATTCTTTGTGGAAATTCATGATACCATGAATTCACCCTATGTAAGGTGAATAATCAAATCTATAAAATATATTTATTTAAATGGGAAGGGATTTAATATGTTTTCCACATAATTTTCAACAAATTTTCAGGAAATATTAAGTAAAAAAATAGATTCAGTTTTCAATTTATGAGAACTGAATCTATTAAAATAGGGTATGTGTTTGTTAATTCAACCAGCCTTTGGTAGTGGCATTTTTACTATACATAAATAGGAAAATTCCAAGAACAAGAATCATGATAGGCATTATCATACCAACTGGGCCATAAACGTCAATAGAATTACTCAATAAAAAATTATAAGACATTTGGACAATAATGCCTAGTAGTGAAACAGTAAATAATAAGTTGGCAATTTTCTTTCTTAATAATAATGATAAAGAACCTAGTAAACCTCCAAAAACAGCAAGAGCAAATGCTGCTGTTGCCCAAACAGGGACATTATCGTATAAAGCTCTTTCGGCTTCGGGTAGTAATTGTTTTGCTTCGTCAGTCATATAGGCTTGTTGTAAATATGCCATAACGCCCATAATGTTCCAAATAAATGCAATAATAGCAATAACCCAATAGGCTGCTTTTGGTTTTGTAGTAGTTGTCATAAAAGTTGGTTTTAGAGATTATTTAAATTTGTATCAATGTAAGAGATTTGTTTTTAATTTGCAAACTTTTGATTTATTGGCAGTTATGACATTCGTTTAATTTTATAGTATCTTTAAAACAAAAATGACACTATGAGTACTATCCCAACAAATGCATTTACTTTTTTAAAATCTCTAAAAAAGAATAACCATAGAGATTGGATGCAAGAAAATAAAAAAGAATATCTAGCTAATGAAAAAACTTTAAAACAGTTTTATGCTTCTATAGAAAGTGATTTAAATATTACAGATGAAATTTCTAAAGTGAAGGTTTTTCGAATTAATAGAGATGTTAGGTTTAGTAAGGATAAGACTCCCTATAATGTGCATAGAAGTGTTAGTTTTAGTAGGGCAGGAGCCCAAAGAAGAGGTGGGTATTATTTGCGATTAGAACCTGGGAATACTATGATGGCCGGTGGATTCTTTTCACCAGAACCTTCAGATTTATTACGAATCCGGAAAGAATTTGAAATGGATTCTTCCGAGATAAATGCCATATTAAATAAAAAAGAATTCAAAAAAGCATTTGGAGGTTTTAATCAGGAATTTGCTGTAAAAACCGCTCCAAGAAATTTTGATAAGAATGACCCAAATATAGGCTTGATTAAACTAAAAAGTTTTTTTGTGGTACATTCTTTTACTGATAAAGAAGTATTCTCTAAAGATTTTGATAAAAATGTGATGCAACATTATCTATTACTTCGTCCATATTTTGACTATATGAGTGAGGTCTTAACCACTGACCTTAACGGGCTCTCATTAATTTAACTAGCAAATTGGTATTCCAATACTTGAATATTGCTCTTTAATCTTTCTTTTACAATACCCATCATTCGTTTGTTTAGAGCAGAGGAATTTTGAACATAGATTTTGTGTTCTTCAATAGTAAACTGTCCAATAATAATCCCTTTTAGTGAATTTCTAAACTTCATGTCTTTATGCACCGCATTTTCTATATAGTTTAATCGCTTATCGATAGGTAGATCATAAAAAACATTTTTATGCTTTTTTACATAATGTTTAAAAACCTCCACTAATAATTCGTTTTGTAATTTAACTATTGGTCGAATGGTTTTGTTCTGAAAACATTCTTCGGTAGACATGGAAGAAGAAACAATTGCTGTTGGAATTTCAGGGCGTAATTTGAGTAATTCAAAATCTCGTGAGTCCATAACTTTTGGGTTTTAATAAAATTAAAGATTTATTAATATCTTTTTTGGGGAACTGAAAATAGTTATAAACGTTGTTTTCAACAGTTTAGAATTATCGAAATAATAAGAGAATGATTAGTTTATTTGCTTATTGTGAAGCTGTTAGTACTTGGGAATTCAAAAATTTCTAAATCAAAATATGGAGCAGATGCAACTAAATGGTCAAAAATATCTGCTTGAATGTGTTCGTAATTAACCCATTCTTTATCCTTACTAAAACAATATACTTCAATTGGGATTCCTCGATCTGTTGGAGCCAAATGTCTAACCATTAAAAACATATCTTTATTCACTGCTGGATTTCCTTTTAAATAGGCATCGATATATTTCCTAAAAACGCCCAAATTTGTTTGATTTTTTCCGTTGATTAATAGTGTTTTATCAATTGAGTTTTTCTCATTGAAACTATTATTATCTTTCACTCTATGCTCTAAATAAGGTTTAATTATAGAAATGTTTTTTAATTGCTTAATAGACTCTTTCGATAAAAATTTAACCGAGTTTTGTTTTATAAACAATGCTCTTTTAATTCTTCTTCCACCAGATTCTTGCATACCACGCCAATTCTGAAAGGAATCTGAAGTTAAACTATAAGTAGGTATGGTTGTAAAGGTTTTATCGAAATTTTGAACACGAACTGTAGCGAGATTGATTTCAATTACAGTACCGTCTGCTCCATATTTACTGAAAGTAATCCAATCTCCAATTTTCACCATATCGTTTATGGTTATTTGAATGCTGGCTACAAAACCAAGGATGGTATCTTTAAAAATCAATAATATTACTGCTGAAGCAGCACTCATGGAGGCAACACTAATAGTGGAATACCCCGTAAGTGTGTTTACTATAAAAAAGATCCCAATCCCCCAAATAAACATCATTAATACTTGAAGGTAACTATCTAAAGGTTTGTCTTTATATTTTTCAAATTCATCTAGGTAAGATCTTATGGACTTTAAGATGCTTCTAAAAATAAAAACACATAAAAGAATGATATAAACATCAATAATTTTTAATAAAAATTTTGAAGCAATAGGATATTCTTTAAATAAAATTGGAACAAAATACCAAGAAATAAGCAATGGAAGTCCGTGAGCTATATGTTTTGGAAAATTGCTTAATATAAGATAATCATCAAATGTTGACTTGGTTTTATTACTAAAAGCTTTAAATAACTGGATAATTATTTTTTTATTAAGAATGTCAATTAGATAAATAAAACCAAAAAAGAGGATTCCAATAACTAGAATATTTAAAATGATTGCTAATTCAGCATTCATTCCTTTGTCCAAGAAATAATGTTGCAACCAATCGCTATATTCTATTATTTTTTTATTTAGCATTTAAGTATTTTCTATCCGCATAAAAGGGACCAAAAGGTAAAACAGAACATAAAACTACAATTAATAAAGTTGGTATTGACCAATTTAGCTTTGGTTTCATATAAATTGCTCCAAGTACATAAAGCATAAAAAGGATTCCATGTGCCATACCTACAGCCTGAACTGCTTCTGGGATATCATAGATGTATTTAAGAGGCATTGCTATTCCCAATAATATTAAAAAAGATAAGCCTTCTAAAATACTGATTATTCGGAAAGACTTTATAGAATTATTCATAGTTTATTTTTTGCAAATATACTGATGACAATTTCAAATTTATTAACTTAATAATAATTAATTAGGAAAAAGGTAATTTCATTTAATTTAAGGGAAAACGAACTATCTAGTAATTTTTATAGCCCAATCTAAAGCTTCTTTTAAAGATCTAAACCTATTAATACTCTCCTTTGCAAATAATCTTTCAAGTACAACACTTAGGCCGCCACTTTCTCCATAGGCAACAATTCCTGTAGCGGTAAATAAATGATATTTTTTATCAAACCTTGTCCAAGATTGGGGTTCGATAGAGTAGGAGTTTACACGATTAGAAATATAAATAAGTTTATTTTCTTTTCCATAATGCATCACCATTAAATCTGAAACAATTTTTATTTTTTTCCAATCAAAATGAACTCCTTCTTTTAGTTCTGAAACTACAATCCGATCAAAGAAATAAAAATTGCCAAAAGGAAACTTTATTTCTTCGTGTTCTAAATTTATAAATTTCGAATCTTCAACTTTCATTTTCAGTCAAATTGTATCTTGAACTTTTAAAGTTAGGAAATTTATTTTAAATAGAATATTTCTTTACTTTATATATGAATTAAGCATCCAAAGTATTTTTTCAGTTTCAGAGATATAATCACTCATTAAGCTTACCGTACCTTCATCATCTGCTTCGGCTGCTAAACTAAGAATCTCACGTTCTTTTAATATTAAGATGGAAAAATTATTGATGATGATATTTATTCCTTCAATTCCATTAGTAATTCCTTTTTCTTCTTTAATTTCAGAAATGTTCAAATAATCTGTAAAGGTGTGTAAAGGCTCCCCATCTAGAGTTAATATTCGTTCTGCAATTTCATCCACTTTTATTACAGCATTGTTATAATACTCTTCAAACTTTAAATGTAATTCAAAAAACTCACGCCCTTTAATATTCCAATGTAATCCTCTAAGATTTTGATAGAATAATTGATAATCTGCTAATAAACCATTTAGTCTAAGACTTAGATTTAATGCTTTTTCTTTGTCTATTCCAATTGTGTTTTTCATTTTGCTTTTATTTTATAGTATAAATATACAACACCTATTTTCGCGCTACGTATAATTAAAATTGATGTTATTTATAATCAAATAGAATTTGATTATAAGGGGTTTTATGTTTCTAATTTATAAAAAATTTAAGTTTTTATAATATTGAAAGCATTATTTTTGGCGCAATTATTGTTTGATTAAATTCGAAAAAAATAAAAATGTTTACAAGAGGATTATTTTTTTTTATATTGTTTCTTTTTAGCTTTAGCCCTTTATTAGCTCAAGTTGAAGATACGGATAATTCTGTGAAATTTAATATTGTTGAAGACGATTATAAAGTTCCCGAAGGATATGAACTTCCCGCTATTAATGCACCAAGTTTAATTACTCCAGATAATTTATTTAAGCCTGATGATTATTCTGATTTAGGTCAAAAGCAAACAGAATTATTAGATATAACATTTGAAGAAAAGTTTATTGATGTTAAAACGAATAAAGCTCCAAAATACTTTACAAAGGATAAGGCAATTTCTGAGGAATATGGTACAGATCAGTATCTAGGACAACTTAACACCAAATCTGGTAGTGTAACTATTATGTATAGGGATCACGAATATGTGGACGGAGATCGGGTTAGAATTTTTGTCAATGGCGATATTGTAAAAACCAGTGTTTATCTTTCTGGAGCCTTTAATGGTTTTACTTTTCCATTGCAAAGTGGTTTTAACAAAGTAGAATTTCAAGCTTTAAATCAAGGATCGTCTGGTCCAAATACTGCAGAACTTATGATTTATGATGAGGAGGGGAATATCTTGTCTTCCAATCAATGGAATCTTACTACAGGTAGAAAAGCTACTGTCACAATTATAAAAGATTAATTCGCTTTCCATAGGTAATATAATTTTTCACGGTTGTTTCTTATCTATAATAAATTTAGGCTATCACCTATTACTATTTAAAACATAAAGCAATAATTTCTTAATCGGGATGCTTGTAGTTTTTTAAATTAAGTTAATTATGGTTTACTAAACTAAGGATATAAATTATCAAGAATAATTCTAAACTATAATCTTAGTAAGGATTGAAAACAATAATTGACAAAGCAAATGGTTTATTAAACAAATTCTTTAATTGCTATGAAAAAGATATTATTTGTATCCTTATTCTTTATTTCGTTATTTACCTGTCTCTTATACACATCTCCGAGCCCACGAGACTCCTGAGCATCTC
>OLHJ01000054.1_pt1 | contig 46364 bp, 46 predicted proteins | sample 1609491 | NCBI WGS metagenome assembly OLHJ01 (sample SAMN05416861, study PRJEB24817) | seawater metagenome | isolation source: Sea water | place: Canada:Atlantic | collected 2013-11
GCGTCAGATGTGTATAAGAGACAGGTGCTTCATTATCAGAAACTGCTAACCAATGATAAAATTCTTTAGAAAAATTCGACAAAACTTGCTAATGGAAAACAAAACAGGTAAGTACTTAAAATATGCTATTGGCGAAGTTGTACTCGTCGTTATCGGGATTTTGATAGCCATATCGATTAATAGTTGGAATGAGAATCGAATTTCTAGGAACAAAGAAATTCTGCTTCTAAAGGAATTAAATAACGAATTTAAACTGAACAAAATACAATTGGATACTGTATTGTCAAGGCATTTGAAGTCCAAAAAATCAGTGGATTATCTAGTATCAAGGTTACCTATACAATCCATGGAAACAGAAAACCTTGATTCGCTCTCATTTCATCTTATTAAAGTAGGGGTTACCTATACGTTTAATCCTTCAGGTGGTGTAATTAATTCTTTAATGAGCAGTTCGACTATAGATATTATTTCAAATGATGAATTACGTCAATTAATTATTGGTTGGAATGATGTATTATTAGATTATCAAGAAGAAGAAATACTAGCACGTGATAATTATATTAATTATTTAAAACCCTTTGAAAAAAAACATTTTAATTGGGGTGGTGATGAAAAAAGTTGGTTAAATGATTCAAGAGTAGATTTTAGTATTTTCCAAAGCTTAGAATTTGACAATTATGTACATGATAGGCGTTGGGATTTAAAAAACATCTTAGACAATAGATATGGAGAGTTAGATATGATAAAAACAAATATTGATAAAATTATTGAATTATCTGAAAGCAATAACAATGATTAAGTTTTTTAGAAAGATTAGATACGACCTTATGGAAAAAAACAAAATCGGAAAGTATTTTAAATATGCTATTGGTGAGATCGTTTTGGTTGTAATTGGTATTCTCATTGCATTGAGCATTAATAATTGGAATGAAGACAGAAAATCTGCTAACGCAGAGGCAAAAGCTTTGGTGGAATTATTAGCCGAGTTTAAAAAAAATCAATCAGATTTAATGAGAGTGTATCGCATAAAAACAAGAGCAGCAAAAAATCTTGACCGTTATTTACACCTTATAAATAATGATAGTGTTCCGGATAATGAAAAAAGCTATGTTTATATTGGCATAGGTGATAATACATGGAAAAAACAATATACTGTTCTAAATAGCTTATTAACATCTGGTGCGATAAATAATATTAAAAATGATTCTTTAAAATACCTTCTAACTACATGGAATGATTATAAAGATGATTATTTGGAACAACAGAATGATTATTTTATAACAGCTCGAGATTACTCTAATTACCTGAGAGATAAAGTCCCCAATAAGTTTAAAGTTCTAGATTCTACTTACCAGAATTGGGACTATAAACGATTTGAAAGTAAGGAAGAAACACAACGATTATCAGAAAAGATAATTAACAGCATAGAGTATCAAAATTTTTTAAAAGTTATTGGCCAGAAACTATACATTCAAGCACGTGTTATACAGCCACTAAAAAACAACTATTCAAAGATCGTAGAATTATTAGAGAAAGAAATCAATTTCAAAAAATAACGAAAGCACAACACCGTGTATAATTCATTGCTAGTACTCGCCTACTTACGAAAATCCTCGCGGATTTTCTGTTTGGTTTTTATTTGCTAAATTAGGTGTTTAAACACGCCACTAATCATTTACAAAACCGTTATACAAAATTAGATGAAGATATTCTTAATTGCGATTATTTCATTAATCTTATTGACAGGATGCCGCGATGACGGAAAAGATGAAAGCCTAATTTCTTTGTCAGAAAATAGTGGATTTATTAGTAAACGACACTTACATGATAAAACATTAGACGATTCTAATTTTACAACTGAACAGCAATGGGATAGTTTACATGATATTTCTAACAAAAAAATAGTTTATAAGAAAGGGAAACTTGACGCTCAATATAAAACATTCGGTTGGCACCCTTATTACAATGGGTCTTCTTATAAAACTTATAATTTTTCAATACTTTGGGGAGTGTCCTACTACTCATACAGTATAGAACCTAAAACGGGTAACTACAAAAGTATCCATCAATGGAAAACCACAGCGCTAATTGATAGTGCTAAAGTACATAACTGTAAAGTCTTTCTTTCTATTTCTAATTTTGGTAAAACAAACAACACTGTTTTCTTAAAAAATCTAGAAGCGCAAAACACATTGATAGACAGTCTATCTAACCTATTGGCGTTTAGAGGTGCAAATGGCATCAATATTGATTTTGAAGGAGTCCCAAAAAATTCTAAAAAAGAATTCACAAAGTTTATTGCATTAATTTCAAAAAAACTAAAAAAAATCAACCCATCTTATATGATTTCATTATCACTTTATGCCGTTGATTGGAATAATGTTTTTGACATTAACGCTCTGGATCCGTATATAGATTTTTATACACTAATGGGCTATGATTACTATGGTAGTTTTAGTAAGACTACTGGTCCTTTAACTCCATTTACCTCCAGTGAGAAATTTGGAAATGGGCTTATAGCATCGGTTGATCGTTATAGAAACAAAGGTGTTCATCCTAAAAAACTAATTATTGGCTTACCATATTATGGAGTAGAATGGTACACCAATAGTGATAAAATAGGAGCTGATGTCGTAAAATTTAGATCTCATCCTTCCTATAAATCAATAAGAACAATTGACATTGATTCTTTACACATCCCATTACAATTTGATACTATTAGCTCTTCCAGCTATATGATTATGAAAGATAGCAACAATACTTTTAGACAACTTTATTTTGAAGATGTAAAATCACTCTCAATTAAATATGATTGGATTAAAAAGAATAATTTTGGAGGTGTTGGAATTTGGGCTCTGGGATATGATAATGACTATTCTGAGCTATGGAATTTATTAACTGAAAAATTTTCAGAAGAACAAAATGCAACTTTGTATAACAATAAATAAACACTATTAAAACAGGTGTTTATTCAAACACGTTGTCTGTAATTGTGGAATAATTAAATAAAATAATGACAAGATTTGTAAAAAAGCAAAAACATGAAATTGGAAGACCACCTGACGAACTAATTTTTCGCGGCAGCCAAAGAATTGATAAGGTTTTGTTGAGAATTATTGACTTTGATTCGAACAATCTTAATGAAGATAATACTTCCTCTGTCAAAGACATAAGCAAATACAACAACGAAAATACAGTCACTTGGATAAACATTGATGGTCTTCACAATTTGACCATGATGGAAGAGATAGCCTCTGCACTTAATTTTGATAAACTTACAATTGCGGAAGTCCTAAATACAGAAGGCCGACCGAGAATTCTTGATTTTGACAATTGCACATTGATTTCTATTAAAATGTTGCGCCAAAATGATAAAACAGGAATTATTGATGTTGAAAATTTGAGCTTAATTTTAACCAAGTCAACACTGATAACATTTCAAGAAAGGAAAGGGGATGTTTTCGAGCCTGTAAGAGAACGGATTCGAAAACAGAAAAAAAGAATTAGAAATAATGGAACTGATTATTTGACTTTCGCTCTTCTAGATATTGTGGTGGATAATTACTTATATGTAATCAGTCTATTAGGAGAAAAAATTGAAACTTTAGAAGAAAACCTTCTGCTTAACCCTAACCAAAATGTCATCAATGATATCAACAACTATAAACGTGAACTGAATTTTCTTCGCAAAAACATCAAACCTGCTAAAGAAATGATTTTTTCTTTGGCTAAAATGGAATCAGAATTTTTTACCGAGTCTACTAGCATTCATTTTAAAGAGCTTCAAGACAACATTAGCCAAGCAAGTGATTCTTCTGACAGCTATCGTGAAATTTTATCTGATCAATTGAATATTTATCACACCACAATTAGCAGCAAATTAAATGATATAATGAAATTTTTGACTGTTTTTTCAGTCATCTTTATTCCTTTAACTTTTATTGCAGGTATATATGGAACTAACTTTGACAATGTTCCTGAGCTTCATTATGAATACAGTTATTTCATAATGTGGGGAGTTATTGTAGTTATTGCTATTCTTATGTTACTTTATTTCAGAAAGAAAAAATGGCTTTAAAACTAAACACAACAATGTATATAGCGCATTGAAACACGCCATATACTAACCGTTAAGCCCAAGTTAGAATAACATTATAAGAAAAAAATGAAAAAGACAGACAAGCAATTGGGAATGAATAAAGGTATTGCTCGAAGAGATTTCATACAAGCAACTGTTTTGACTTCATTAGGCTTAATGCTTCCAACATCATGTGTTTTCACCTCTAACGACAATGAAGCGCCTTCAAATAATTATCCCCCTTTAAAAACGGGAATGCGTGGTTCACATGAAGGATCATATGAAACAGCACATGCTTTGGCTCGGCAAGGTATTCAATTTGACAATCCTATTGACTCTAGTGAATATTATGACCTTATTGTTGTAGGAGCAGGTATCAGCGGCCTAACCACTGCATATGAATATCGCAAAAGGTTTGGGATTGAATCAAAAATTCTCATTATTGATAACCATGATGATTTTGGTGGGCATGCGAAACGAAATGAGTTCAATCAATCGTCAAGTACACGCTTATCATGGGGTGGTACTATGAATTTAGAATATACCTCTTTTAGCCAATCAGTTCTTGATTTTATAGCTGAATTAGGGATTGAGATAAATGACTTGGAAAAAAAAATTGAGTTTAAATACGGAAACGACAAACCTGCAATTTGGTTTGATGCAGAAACTTATGGTAAAAACATCCTTGTTTCTGGGTTTTCTATGTATAGTAGAAATGAAGATGCGCTCGATCAAATAGATAAATTCCCACTGAGTGAGCTGGGTATAAAAGCTTTGAAATCCTTTTATAAGAAAGACACTAATGTGCTTGAAGGTTTGTCAGAAAAAGAAATTGAAAAGGTGTTATACAAAACAAGCTACACCGATTTTTTAGAGAAGTACTGCAAACTTCCTAAAGAAGTTATTGAGATATTTATTAAATCTACGGACGGCTATTGGGGAGTTCAGCCTCATAGTTTATCCGTAGCTGAAGCAATAAGTGCTTGGCTTCCAGGAAGTCATCGATTGGGTGAATCGGCTTCAAAAGTTGTTGGCAATGATGAGTCGGAAGAAGTAGCAATGTTTCCAGATGGTAATGCTACCATTGCTCGACTTTTGGCTTGTTCATTAATACCTGATATCTGCCCTGAAGCTAATGCGCAAACGATAGCCATGGCAAAGCTTGATTATTCAAAGCTTGACGTATCCAACAACTCTATTAACATTCGATTATCATCTACGGTGGTTAACGTCAAAAATGAGGATCATAAAGTAGCGGTAACTTATGTTCGAAAAGGAAAAACAATACGCCTACGATCCAAACATAGTGTTCTAGCTTGCTTTCATTCCATTATACCTCATATTTGCCCTGAACTCCCCTCCCATCAGAAGAAAGCGCAACAATACCAAGTAAAGCACCCCATGCTTGTGACCAACGTACTTGTTAAAAATAGTAAGGCTCTTGATAAACTAGGCATTTCTGGAGCTTACTGCCCGGGACGTATGCATGCTAAAGTATTTATGACGAAAGGGGTTAATACAGTAGGCTACCAACCTGATTACGAAAAAGATGAGGCTGTACCTCTGATGTTTTGGGGGATGATGGAACCGCCTACACGAGATGTTCATATTCACGATCAGCTTAGAGGAGCAAGAATGATACTTTTTCAAAAGAAATTCGAAGACTTTGAAAGAGAAGTAAGAACTGTGCTAGATGGTCTATTGGGGCCTGCAGGGTTTGATGTATCTGAAGATATATTGGCAATAACGGTAAACAGGTGGTCTCACGGTTATTCTTATGGCTACCTCGACCTTTGGGATGAAAAATATAAAGCTGGGGAAGCTCCTCATGAAATAGCACGGCAACCAATCGGGAATATAAGTATTGCTAATTGTGATGCTGCTGCTTCGGCATATAGTCAGGCAGCCATAGAAGAAGCATTTAGAGCTGTAAATGAACTAAAATAAAATCTGTATCTAACAATGTTTATAGTGCATAGCACCCTGCGGGATACTACGACACCATACACGAACACGTTGGTTCACTCAAACTTAAAAATGATTAACCATGAAAAAAATTAAAACCATGAAAATATTTTTAATCCACTTAGTACTATTTCTAACAATACAGTTAGTAATGGGCCAAGATGCAAGCGTAGGTAGTTTAGCTATAGATGCTATAAATGGCAATCAATATGGTTGGGCAGTAGATTATAAAACTCAAACAGCATCCAAAAAACGTGCGATTGAAGAGTGTCAAAAAAACGGTGGTAATGATTGCCATACAGTACTTTGGTTTGAAGGAGGTTGTGGCGTATATGTGGTAGATTTAGACAACCCTAGTCTTTATGGTTGGGGAGTTGCCAATACTCGTGTAGAAGCAGAGAGTATTGCAATGGCAGAAGCTCGTAAAATAGGAGGCACAAACTTAAAAGTACGTGTTTGGGGTTGTAATGATGGTAATTTAATAGATTCTAATCAAAAACCAGTAAGTGCCAATTTTAAAGGAACTTATATGTTTCATTACACTACTTCTTCATCAGATAAAAAGTTTTTTACAAGCAATTTATTATATGTACCCAATGTTGCTAAAAAAGAAAATGAAAAATGGTATTGGTCTCCAAGTGCAGAAAGCGTAATTACCCCAAAAGCTGTAGAATTTTGGGATGCTGTAGAAGCAAATAAGTATAGTTATTTAACGAAAGAACAACGCAAAAAATTAATTACACGGAATAAAAATGTAGATTGGGTAGGTGCAAGTGAAATAGAGTATGCAAACGCAAAGATAAACCTAAATAGTTTAGAAGATCGAAAAGCTATCTTTCAGAAGTTTAAAGAAGCTCTTACAAATCAAAAAAGAGATGAGGGCTTTGAAATTATCGAAGTTATTTTATAACAATCATTGTAGATGACTTTGTAAAACTGTGTTAAAATTAGCATAGCAGAACATAATAAACGTCACGTTTGGAATAAAAACTACTGGCAACACGGTTTATAATTAATTGCTTTAGCAAGTGCTTATTTAGAAAATTCTTTCGGAATTTTCTTGCGTCCATTTTTGTTTACTAAATTAGTTGATTAAACACGCAACGAATCCATACACGAACACTTTAGCCTTTATTAAAAAAAATGATAATCAATTGATAAACTTATTTACATCATCAGTTATACAAGATAAAGAAGAAAAGAAAAAATATCGCTGGCAAGTCTCTATAAGCATTCTTGTTCTATTCATTATTGGTTCTTTAATAAATATTCCTTTTAGTAGAGAAGTCAAAAAGTTAAATATAGAATCAGGAAGAACTGATATTTATCTTAATGAGTCAATTATTGATGACCTAATTAATACAGGGATTGGTAGTTTAATTTTAGGTGTAATTTTAGTTTTTATCGGTTTATGGGTTTCTTCAAGAACTAATTTGGGAGCACCCCTTATTACTCGAATATTTTCAAAAAAATCATTTAATAAATCAGAAAGCTGGAAAGCTTTATTCTCGAGTCTCATTTTGTCATCATTTGTGGCTTTATTTTTATTGGGCCTTTTTGAGTTACAAAGTGAGTTTTATCCAATTTCAGGTATAATTTCACGACCATCCAAACCTTTTTATGCTCTTGTGGCATTCTCTGCTGGAATTAGCGAAGAAATAATGTTCCGATTAGGATTAATGTCGTTGATAATTACGGTTATTCAATTTTTGAAAAAAGCAGATAATCCGTCGAATAAAACAATCTGGATAGGCATCATAATTTCTGCAATATTTTTTGGGCTTATTCATCTTCCGTTATCCAAAAACTTTGTAGAATTAACACCTTTTACTATCGGTGTAACGATGATTGGAAACTTAATAACAGGTTCAACATTTGGGTGGATATTTTGGAAGCGCGGATTATTGTTAGCTATTATATCACATATTGCTTTTGATTTAGTATTTCACGTAATCGGAACACCATACACTTAGAAAATAACAAAGCCTAACACCGTATATATTATTTATTGCTTCTGCCTACTTACGAAAATACTTGTGGATTTTCTTGGACAGTAATTATTTACTAAATTAGGTGCTTAACTAGGCAACTAACCATACACAAAGCCGTTGTGCGTCATTATAACTAAACATTAACCAATGATAAAATTTTTTAGAAAAATTAGACAAAAAATGCTGACTGAAAATAAGTTCAGTAAGTATTTAATCTATGCAATTGGAGAAATTATACTTGTCGTAATAGGAATTATGATTGCGCTTCAAATTAACAATTCGAATAATAAAAGAATAGAAAAAGACAGAGAAATTAAGTACTTAACAAATATTAAACTTGATCTTTTAAAAGATATTGAAAGTCTTGAATACAATATAGATTTTAGACAAAAAAAGACATTAGGAATTGAGAAGCTGATAAACCAAATAAATGGACAACCGATTAAGGATTTAAACGAGACAACTTTTAACGTAATAAATACTTTATACCAAGAAAGGTTTCAACCTAGTAATGTTACATACAGTGATTTAGTGAGTTCTGGAAATATGAATCTTATTTCTAACGATTCAATAAAGATATATTTGTTCGAATTATCACTTCTCTACCAACAAAACCTGTTCAACATTGAGCACGAGACTTCGGAATATGATGAAAACATATCTAAATCAATTTTTAGATTAGTTGATGTTGAACGTATGAAGCCAGTCTTTTTAGGGAAAAAAACTATTGAACAAGTAAATATTTCAGAAGAAGATTTCAAGGCTCTTTTTGAGAGTCTTGAATATAAAAATGGATGTGTTCTTGCGAAATGGACATCAGAAGGAATGATAGAAATGTATCAGAATATCAATAATAAATCAAAGCGTTTAATTGAATTAATTAATTCGGAACTGAAAAAATAACGAAAGCACAACAATGTATAACCGCAATTACGGCGGATTCGACTAGGTCCGAAACCACTCGGAATTACGAGCGTTCGTGCTTAACCAAAAAACAGTAACTAAAAACCCGTAACTACCGATTATATGAAACCGTTAGGTGGCATTTGAAAAAAACACATTATCCCAAATAAAATCCTAATGTTGTAAATTTGAAAGAAAAAACATGATATTACTTTTATTTTATTTATTTCTGGCTCTATTTGTCTCATTTCTCTGTTCTATAATGGAAGCTGTGCTTCTTTCTACACCTCAATCCTTCTTGATTGCTGAAAATGAAAAAGGAAATGCATGGGCAAAAGTATTTGTTGATTTTAAAACGAATATTGATAAGCCTTTATCTGCGATTTTATCATTAAATACAGTAGCACATACAATCGGTGCAGCTGGTGTTGGAGCACAAGCAATAAATGTATTTGGTGAAGCATCTTTTGGAATTGTATCAGCTATTTTAACTTTTTTAATTTTAGTAATCTCCGAAATAATTCCAAAAACAATTGGAGCCAGATATTGGAGAAATCTAGCAAAGATTTCTTCAAAAATTATACAAGGTATGATAATTATAACCTATCCACTAGTGGTTATGTCAGCCGTCATTACGAAACTTATTTCAAAAAAAAAGCAAGATCAAACTACTAGCAGAGAGGAAATAGCAGTATTAACAAATATTGGAGCAGATGAAGGTGTTTTTTCAAATAAAGAACATAAAATAATTCAAAATTTACTTAAACTCAAGAATGTGAAGGTATCAGAAATAATGACACCAAGAGTAGTTGTTGCTGTTGCCGATGAAAAATTAGATCTAAAGGATTTTTTAAAGAATAAGGATTATCTAAAGTTTTCTCGTATCCCAATATATTCAAAAAATGATGAATATATAACTGGGTATGTTTTCAGGCAAAAAGTTTTTGAAAAACTTGCAGAAGACCAACATAAGTTAAAATTGAAAGATATTAAACGAGAGATTGTTATGGTTCCAAATACTATTGTTCTATTTACTTTGTGGGAAAAACTATTGGAGAAAAAAGAGCATATTGCTTTAATTGTAGATGAATATGGTGGTATAGATGGAATTGTTACAATGGAAGATATTATTGAAACATTGCTTGGTCTTGAAATAGTTGATGAAACAGATACAATAACTGACATGCAAAAATATGCCAGGGATAGATGGAAGGAAAGACAAGCGAAATATAATATAATAGACAGATTAGATAAACAAGAAAAAACGCCACCTAACAATGTGTCTTAATTAATGCTTGCTTTAAACAAGTCTCAAAGTTTTCACATTTTTATAGACCTTATTTTCCTAGCGAAAAAACAGTTGGGTATTTAAACGCACTAACCATATACAAAACCGTTATCTGTAATTAAAGCCATTTTTATTGTTTTTTTTTTAAAACTATATTACCTTTGACCTTAATTAAGTAATAAATGACTTTTATACAATTACATCATCATCATTTTCATATTTGCCCTCAGGCGAAGTGTTAATGATATGTAATTAATTTAAGATATCTAAAAAAACACCGTCTGAGTAAATCAGACGGTGTTTTTTTATTCTCCAAGGTTTACTCAGACTATTTAAAAAAGAAAAATGAGTAAACTAAAAATTGCCGTTCAAAAAAGCGGAAGACTAAACGAAGATTCGTTAAAACTCTTAAAAGATTCTGGCATTGGCATCAACAATGGCAAAGACCAATTAAAAGTTATAGTAGATAATTTCCCTTTGGAAATTTTATACTTGCGTAACTCTGATATCCCTCAATATTTAGAAGACGGAACAGCAGATATTGCAATAGTGGGAGAAAACCTATTAATAGAAAAACAAAAACAGGTTGAAATTGTTCAAAAATTAGGGTTCTCCAAATGCAAAGTTTCACTAGCTGTACCAAAAGAAGTTAAGGAGGATTCCATTAATTACTTTAATGGAAAAAAGATAGCAACTTCCTACCCTATAACTTTACAAGCCTATTTAGACAAAAATAACATCCAAGCCGAAATACACACTATTTCTGGCTCTGTTGAAATTGCACCTAATATTGGATTAGCGGATGGTATTTGTGACATTGTTAGTTCTGGAAGTACTTTATTTAAAAACGGATTAAGAGAAACGCAAGTTATTTTAAAATCGGAAGCAGTATTAGTAAAGTCACTTCAGTTGAATGATGAGCAAGAAGAAATTCTAAGCAAATTATTGTTTAGAATAAATGCTGTCTTGAGAGCAAAAAACAGCAAGTATATATTACTAAATGTTCCCAACGAAAAAATTAAAGCCATCACAAATATTTTACCTGTTTTAAAAAGCCCTACTATTCTTCCTTTAGCTGAAAAAGGTTGGAGTTCATTGCACTCAGTTATTGATGAAAATCAATTTTGGGAAGTCATAGATGAACTAAAAACTGAAGGAGCAGAAGATATTTTAATTATTCCAATCGATAAAATGGTGTTATGAAGACATACAATAAGCCCAATAAAGAACAATGGGAAAAACTAGTTCAGCGTCCTGTTATTAATGATGAGCAACTTAGCCAAACCGTAAGCTCTATTATTGATGATGTAAAACAAAATGGAGACCATTCATTGATCAAATATGCAAAAAAGTTTGACGGTGTAAATCTGAACAGTTTAACTGTTTCAGTAGAAGAAATAAACAATGCCATTGAAAAAGTACCTCAAGAGTTGAAAGATGCCATACAGGTTGCTTACAATAATATTTCCATTTTTCACAAAGCACAAGAAATACAAGAAGAAGTAATTGAAACTACTCCTGGTGTTAAATGCTGGAGAAAATCAGTAGCCATTGAAAAAGTAGGCTTGTATATTCCTGGAGGAAGCGCTCCTTTATTCTCAACCATTTTAATGTTAGGTATCCCTGCACAAATTGCTGGATGCAAGAAATTGGTATTGTGTACTCCTCCAAATAATAATCAGGAAATCAATCCAGCTATTTTGTACACAGCCAATCTTGTTGGCATTAGTGAAATTTATAAAACAGGTGGTGCTCAAGCTATTGCTGCCATGGCATATGGTACTGAAACGATCCCTCAAGTATATAAAATATTTGGGCCAGGAAATCAATACGTAACCAAAGCTAAAGAGTTGGTACAACAATCTGGTGTTGCTATTGATATGCCTGCTGGACCAAGTGAAGTTTTAGTCATTGCTGATGATTCTTGTAATCCTGCTTTTGTTGCCTCAGATTTATTATCACAAGCAGAACACGGAATAGATAGTCAGGTCTTTTTATTAAGCGATAATCAAAAGGTTAATGAAAAATGTTTAACAGAAGTATATCAGCAAATAGAACTTATACCAAGAAAAAAAATAGCTCTAAAAGCATTAGAGAATAGCAAAGCTATCGTTTTAAATAACTTGGATGAGTGTATCTCTTTTAGTAATCAATATGCCCCTGAACACTTAATCATTGCTACAGAAAGAGCTAATAAATACATAAATAAAATCATCAATGCTGGGTCTGTATTCTTAGGTAATTATAGCTGTGAATCTGCAGGAGATTATGCCAGTGGAACCAACCATACTTTGCCAACTAATGGTTATGCTAAAAGCTACAGTGGCGTGTCTTTAGACAGTTTTATAAAGAAAATAACCTTTCAAGAATTGAGTAAAGAAGGCATTAATAACCTTGGTAAAACTATTGAGCTAATGGCTGAAGCAGAAGGTTTAATAGCACACAAAAATGCGGTTAGCTTAAGACTAAAAGAAAACAATAATGATTAATATAAAAAACATTGTTCGCCCAAACATAATAGAACTCCAACCCTACTCTAGTGCCAGAGATGAGTTTAATAGTAAAGATGGGATATTTTTAGATGCCAATGAAAATCCATTTGGCAGTTTAAATCGGTATCCTGATCCATACCAAAAGGAGTTAAAACAAGAATTAGCAAATAAAAAAGAGGTCGATACCAATGCAATTTTTGTTGGAAACGGAAGTGATGAAGTAATTGATTTAGCTTTCAGAATATTTTGTAGACCAGGAATCGATAAGGCACTTACCTTCTCTCCTACTTACGGTATGTATGATGTATCAGCTTCTATTAACAATATTGCTTTATTGAAAATTCCATTAAATAAAGATTTTCAATTTGATATGAATATGGTAAGCCCCTATTTAAATGATAAAAGTATTAAACTCATTTTTATATGTTCCCCTAACAACCCTTCAGGTAATTTGATGGATAAAAGTGATATTGAATTTATCCTCAACAACTTTAATGGGATCGTTATAATTGATGAAGCCTATATCGATTTTGCTGAAAAGGAATCGTTAATCAACCTAATTAGTAAATACAACAATTTAGTTATAAGTCAGACTTTCAGTAAAGCCTGGGGTTTAGCGGCTGCAAGAGTTGGAATAGCTTATGCAAATAAAGAAATTATTTCTTTTTACAACAAGGTGAAACCTCCATATAATGTTAGCGAGTTAAGCCAAAAAGCAGCAATAAAAGCTCTAAAAAATTACAGCAGCTATCAAGAAAATTTGAAAATCATACTCAAAGAAAAAAAACAATTAAAAAATAATTTGCTAGAACTCGATTTGGTGAAGAAAATATATCCTTCAGATGCAAATTTCTTATTAATTGAAGTAGACAATGCCGATAAAATTTACACCTTTTTAGTATCTAAACAAATCATTACCAGAAACAGAAATAAACAGGTAAGCAACTGTATTAGAATATCTGTGGGTACTTCAGAAGAAAACCAAAAATTAATAACAGCACTTAAAAATATATTATGAAAAAAGTCTTATTTATAGATAGAGACGGGACCTTAGTTATAGAACCGCCATTAGATTATCAGTTAGACAGTTTAGAAAAATTAGTCTTTTATCCTGGAGTTTTTCAATGGTTATCTAAAATTGCTATGGAACTTGATTTTGAATTGGTTATGGTAACCAATCAAGATGGTTTAGGAACTGACTCCTTTCCTGAAGAAACTTTTTGGCCTGCTCAAAATAAAATTATTCAAGCTTTTAAAAATGAAGGAATCGAATTTAACGAAATCCTTATTGACAAAAGTTTTCCTGAGGATAATGCTGCTACCCGAAAACCTAGAACTGGATTGTTAAACAAATACATTTATGGCGATTACGATTTAGCCAATTCATTTGTAATTGGCGACAGACAAACAGATATAGAACTTGCTAAAAACCTCAAAGCTCAGGGGATTTTTATTGGGGTTAAATGTGAAGAGGCTAAGCTATCTACCACCAATTGGGCTAATATATATAACTTCTTAAAAGCCTTTCCTAGAAAAGCTACAGTAGCAAGAAAAACAAATGAAACAGACATTTGTGTGACAGTTAACTTAGACGGCAATGGCCAATCCAAGCTAGATACTGGAATTGGGTTCTTTAACCATATGTTGGAACAAATCGCTAAACACGGAAATCTAGATCTAGAAATAAGGCTTAAGGGCGATTTAAACATTGATGAACATCACACCATTGAAGATGTTGCTATTACATTAGGAGAAGCTTTTTTAAAAGCATTAGGGAGTAAAAAAGGAATAGAGCGTTATGGGTTTTTGTTACCAATGGACGAGAGTTTGGCACAAGTAGCCATAGATTTTGGTGGGCGATCATGGCTTGTATGGCAAGCAGATTTTAAGCGCGAAATGATTGGAGAAATGCCTTCCGAAATGTTTATGCACTTTTTTAAATCATTTTGTGATGCTGCTAAATGCAACTTAAATATAAAAGCAGAAGGAGATAATGAACACCACAAAATTGAGGCAATTTTTAAAGCTTTTGCTAAAGCAATAAAAGCAGCAATTAGCAAAACAAATAATTACAGCATACCAAGCACTAAAGGAACATTATGATAGCAATTATAAAATACAATGCAGGTAATATAAAGTCTGTGCAAAATGCATTAAAGCGTTTAGGTTATGAAAGCTATATAACCGATGATCCTACCACCATATTGAATGCCCAAAAAGTAATCTTTCCAGGAGTTGGTGAGGCAAGTACGGCTATGAAGTATTTAAAAGAAAGAGGTTTAGATGAGCTTATCAAATCTGTTACACAACCTTTTTTAGGTATTTGTTTAGGACTACAGTTAATGTGCAATAAAACGGAGGAAGGCAATACCAAATGCTTAGGCATTTTTGATACCGATGTAAAAAGGTTTCCTCTAAAGGATAAAGTACCTCATATGGGTTGGAATAATTTTGAATCTATCCAAGGTGAACTATTTAACAAGATCCAAAAAAGTGATGATGTGTATTATGTACACAGTTATTATGCGGATCTAAATAAAGATACGGTTGCAGTTTGTAATTATATTACTCCATTCAGTGCTGCATTGCAAAAAGGTAATTTTTACGCTACCCAATTTCATCCCGAAAAATCAGCTGGTATTGGAGAGCAAATACTTAAAAGATTTTTAGAATTATGAGAATCATACCCGCAATAGATATTATAGAAGGCAAATGTGTTAGACTTTCTAAAGGAGATTATAATACTAAAAAAATATATCATGAAAACCCTTTAGAAATTGCAAAAGCGTTTGAAGATAATGGCATCGAATACTTGCACTTAGTGGACTTGGATGGAGCAAAATCCCAACACATTATTAATTACAAGGCATTGGAAAGTATTTGTACAAAAACAAACTTAAAGGTTGATTTTGGAGGTGGATTAAAATCGGATGAAGATGTGAGAATTGTTTTTGAAAGTGGAGCGAATCAAATTACAGGAGGAAGCATTGCTGTAAAACAACCAGAAGTTTTTAAAGGATGGTTAAAGAAATATGGAGCTAATAAAATCATTTTGGGAGCAGATTGCAAGGACAGAAAAATTGCTACTTCTGGATGGTTAGAAACATCTAAATTAGATGTAGTAGATTTCATTAAAAAATATGAGCAGGAAGGTGTAAAATATGTTATTAGTACAGATATAGCTAAAGACGGAATGCTTTTAGGAACATCCAATAAATTATATAAAGAAATTATGAATAAATCTAATGTTAAACTAATTGCCAGTGGTGGGGTTTCCAATATTGAAGATCTAATTCAACTTAAAAAATTAGGTTGTGAAGGAGCCATTATTGGTAAAGCATTTTATGAAGGAAATATCACATTATCTCAACTGAAGGAGCTATGTTAAAAAAGAGAATTATACCATGTCTAGACATCAAGGATGGAAGAACCGTTAAAGGAGTAAATTTTATAGATATAAGAGATGCAGGAGATCCCATAGAACTGTCCAAAAAATACGTTCAACAAGGTGCAGATGAACTGGTGTTTTTAGATATCACAGCAACAATAGAAAATAGAAAAACATGGATTGAATTGGTAACAAATATTGCTGAAGATGTTAATATACCTTTTACCGTTGGCGGTGGCATTAATTCTGTTGAAGATGTGCGTAATTTAATTAAAGCAGGGGCTGACAAGGTAAGTATTAATTCTTCAGCAGTTAAACGACCTGAGCTAATAAATGAAATAGCACAAGAATTTGGCAGTCAATGCGTGGTTGTTGCAGTAGACACTAAATTTGAGGAAGACGAGTGGAAAGTGTTTATTCATGGAGGAAGAACTCCTACTACATTAAAAACTGTGGATTGGGTGAAACGAGCAGAAATGCTTGGAGCTGGAGAAATTCTCTTAACGTCCATGAACAATGATGGAACCAAAAATGGCTTTGATTTAGATATTACCAATCAAGTTACCGAAGCTATAAACATACCTGTAATTGCATCTGGTGGAGCAGGAAAACTAGCACACTTTAAAGATGTTTTTGAACAAACAAAAGCCACTGGTGGATTAGCGGCAAGTATTTTTCATTATGGCGAAATACCCATCAACAAATTAAAAAATTATTTAGACGCACAAAAAATAGCAATAAGAAAATGAATATAGATTTTACAAAAGGAAACGGTTTAGTACCCGTAATTATTCAGAACAACAATACCTTACAAATATTGATGTTGGGTTATATGAATGAAGAAGCTTACACTAAAACCAAAAAAGAAAATAGAGTTACCTTTTTTAGCAGAAGTAAAAACAGACTTTGGACAAAAGGGGAAGAATCTGGTCACTTTTTAAATGTAATTGATTTACAAATAGACTGTGATAACGATACCATCCTTATTAAAGTGAGTCCAATTGGACCTACCTGTCATACTGGGAATCATTCTTGTTTTAAAGAAGAAACATCAAAAGGGTTTGTTTACGATTTAGAAGCGACTATTAATCAACGAATTGATGAGGATGATAAAAATTCCTATACTAACAATTTATACCGAAGAGGAATAAATAAAGTAGCTCAAAAAGTTGGTGAAGAAGCAGTAGAACTGGTTATTGAAGCAAAAGATAATGACCCTGATTTGTTTAAGAATGAAGCAGCAGATTTATTATATCATTATTTAATACTATTAAAACTGAAAGACTTTACATTTGCTGACATTGAAGGTGTTTTAAAAAAAAGAAAAAAAGCAGATAACAACGTATGAAGTTCATTGCTACTACTCCCCTAATCTGAAAATTATTTCGATTTTTCAGAAGGTTAGTTTTCTTTTACTAAATTCGTATTCGAACCATTGCAACGAAAAGCGTTATACAAAACCGTACCTAATTTGAGAAAATATGAGATTCAAAAGTTTAATTTTCTCAATACTATTTCTTTCTTCTGCAAACAATATACTATTTGCACAAAAATTCGAACCAGAAAATGGTAAATGTTTAGTCTTTGTAGGACAAGATTTAGAAGCAACAGGAGGTTTAGATAATTACAATAATGGCTACACTGATTATTTTGACATACCTGCTGGTGTAACTATGTATACAAATTTATCTCCAAATAATGAATCCCATGGATACTACAATAAAGGATTGGACGGGATCAAAACAAAAGCCAATTGGGGAGCTGGAGATTCTTGGGCTAATCTTTATATTCAAGATTCAACCTATCAGAATAGTGCTTTTTCAATTGGTCTGTCCTTCGTAAACCATGAAAAAAATGTTGCAAATGGTAAACTTGACTACTTAATTGAAGATTTAGCTGATTGGATTAAATCTACTAGACGCCCAGTATTTTTGAGGATTGGTTATGAATTTGATGGTTGGGATTGGAACCATTATAAAAAAAAACATTATCTAAATGCATGGAAAAGAATACACTCCATTTTTAAGACTAAACAAGTAAATAATGTAGCTTTTGTCTGGCAATCTAAAGGAACAGGTTCTAATCAAAAGATATTAGAACAATGGTATCCTGGAGATGATTTAGTTGATTGGTGTGCATATTCTTACTTTGGGCAGCCTGATCAAGAAATGATTGTTTTTGCAAGGAAACATAAAAAGCCAGTATTTATTTCAGAAGCAACTCCTGTAAGACAGATAGATAATTTATACTTCGATTCTGATTTAAAAAACATAAGACTAGAAAAAATAATATGGAAAGAATGGTTCGTACCGTTTTTCAAAACAATAAATGAAAACTCAGATGTAATTAAAGCCTTTAGTTATATAAATTCGGATTGGTCTTCTCAGCCTATGTGGACTACAAATCCTACTTTTAATAAGGTCGACTCTAGAATTCAAATTAGTAAATACGTTACACAAAAATGGAAAGAAGAAATAGAAAAATCTAAATACTTGAAAGCTTCTGATGAATTGTGGAATGCAAAATTAAAAAACTAGGTACAACAACGTGTATAATTAATACTACCTCCTACTTCAAATAAAAATCATATATTTAAACAACTGATTTGCAACGACTGAAAATCCTATGGATTCTATGTCGCATAAATCATACACGAACCCGTTGTATGCCATTTGAGAGCAACCTTAGCGAAAATTGAAAACCTAGAATTATAAAAATTAAACGAGAATTATGTTAGCAGGACATTTTACAACCGCATTAATAGCAAAACAAAGGTTCCCAAAAGGAACGCTACTCTATTTTTTAATTATATCACAATTACAGGATTTGTTGTGGTTTACCTTTCATTATTTAGGACTTGAATCTACTGAACCAAGTGATGCCTTTGATGCAACTTTAAGTGATATGTCAGTTGATATGCTATATAGTCACGATTTGTTGCCTCTATTCTTTTGGTTAGCTATTGTGTTCGTAATAGGAAAATTCTTATTTAAAAGCACACAAATAGGATTAGTAAGTATGGCTTTAGTCTCTATCCATTTTGTATTAGATTTCTTTTCTGGTCATATACATCATATGTTTGGAGCAGATACAATGGAAACTGGTCTTGGCTTGTATGCTTCCAGCCCATATTTAGCCATTTTCATAGAAGCTATATTTAGCGTTGGAGCACTTTGGTATTTCTTTAGAGAAGAAACGAAAAAGGGCATTATTCGAACTGCAAAAAATAGAGTTGCTATTATTTCTGTTTTCACTTATGGAATTATTTTTATGCTACTAATTGCAACGCGTTCTTTTAGAGATTTATTCAGTATTCCTGAATTTGATTTAGGTTTTAACACCAATATGCCTACGTTGATTTTTACTTATGGAGCAATGCTTTATTGCTTGAATTATTTTGTGCCGAAATTTAAGACAAAAGAGTAGTTACGAAAATATAAAAAACATAGGACGTTTATGGCTTATTCGAAATTTTGTACTTATTTACAGAGTCCGTTAAATATAAAATTTAGCATTTAAGCGAAAAATATAAAAGCAAAATATTTATATTTAGCTAAGAAATAAACCGAAACGATAGTGCTTATCAACTGCCCTATGTTTCTTATACTAACCGTTGTAGCACATTATACCCAAAAACAATGAATGCCCTAAAATCTGACATTCACTATTTAAAGAATGAGGAACTATATTTAATTGCTACCATGCCATTGTGCCCAATCTTTCATATTACCAAATAAGACATTCCTTCCTGAAGAACCATTGGTAAGTATTATAATACCAGATCTCGATTCAAAATCGAGCATAAAACCAGAATGCCAACCCTCATTAGAACCTCCATGACCATGCAATGTGAAATCTCCAAAACGATTCATTTCCATATAGCCCATTCCGTAATTGCCTCCAGATAATTCCGTGGGAGAGGTTAAAAGACCCAAACTCTTTTTAGATATTACTGGGTTTTTTGAAAAGGATGCTTTGGCAAAAAGAATTAGGTCATCCAGCGTAGTATGCAACCCAGCTGCTGCTTGTGCATTGAAAAGACGTAAGGGGATTTCCTGTGCTTCTTCATCATAAGCATTAGCAGAGTTTTTTAATAATTGATTGTCTAAAGTAAAGCTCGTATTTCTCATGTGCAAAGGTCTAAACACGTTTCTATCCATATAATCTGCAAAGGTTTGTCCACTTACTTCTTCAATAACTAATTGAAGTATTGAATAACCTCCCCCAGAATATTGCCATTTGCTTTCAGGTTCCATAATAAGGGTGACTTTTTCATCTGGATTACTAGCTCCTGATAATGATTTGCTAATTGAAGTTAAATCATTTTTAGATTCATATCCATCATAACCATGAACAGATAAACCTGCCGTGTGCTGTAATAAGTTTCTAATAGTTACTTTATTAGAGTCAAATTCACTAGCGGGTAATTTCCAATTTGAAATATAAACTGCTGCTGGATTATCCAAGTGAATTTTTCCTTCCTCTACTAATTTCATAATTCCCCAAGCTGTAAATGTTTTAGAGATAGAGCCTATATTAAAACCTGTATTAGTTTCAACTTTGGTTCCTTGGGCTACATTGGCAAATCCATATCCCTTTTTAATAATTACTTCGCCATCTTTAATAATAGCGATAGCCAACCCTGGAACCTTATTGGTTTGTAAAGCGTCTGGTGTGGTTGCATCTAACGTTTTTAATAATTCATTTTCAGAAGTCATTTGAGCATTAACGATACCTAATGTTAGTGCCATTGTGATAATTGTAATAATAGTTTTCATTTTTAATTAGTTTTAAATTCGAAGCAAACCTAGAATTGTATTTCCACCGATTATAAACAATTTGATGAACCTAGCGTATTGCATGACATACGATTATTTGTGATATTTAAAGTACCTTTATCATCTAATTTGAATCGTTTACATTATAAAAAGAGCCATTTATAAAATAAAAGTTATCACCTTGAGTTCGCACCATAGCTTTGTGTCAAAATCATAAAAAATTAGAGAAAATGACACAAAAAAAATTATTTAAATACGCTGCTATTTTATTAGGGTTCATCATTGTATTAATGGTGATTTTAAGAAACTCTCAAAGTGAGCTTTTCACAATACTTTCGGCATCACTAGGCTTAGTTATCTTTTACACACTTCTATATTACCTCTTTCAAACAGAAAAGATAAAATTTGGAGTCACCAATCCAATCGTAAAATATCTCTTTTATGGAATTAGTATTCCGCTATTAATTTACGGAGTACAAGTAACTGCTGGAAATGATGGATTTTTTAAAAACACCGTTAGGATTCTTTTGGCTCTTGAAATTACATACTTAATTTTCTCATGGATCTATAAATACCGAAAAGGCATTCAAAAGCTTAAAAATGACAAATTGGAAGCAGAATTGATGCTTTTAAAAAATCAAATAAACCCTCATTTTTTCTTTAATACATTAAACAATTTATACTCCTTAATTAAGAAAGATGCTGATGCTGCTCAAGATTATGTTTTAAAGCTATCAGATTTAATGCGATTCACCATTTACGATAGCGGAAAAGAAACTGTGCATTTGAAAGATGAAATTCATTATTTAATCAATTTTATTGAATTACAAACTGCTAGATACCATAAGGACATTGATGTGAATTTTGAAAAGGCTATTAAAAATTCAGAAGCTTCGGTAGCGCCTTTACTTTTTATCATTTTATTAGAAAACGCATTTAAGCATGGTGTTGAAAAAGCAACTGAAGGTGCATTTGTGCATATAGAACTAATTGAAGACGATAGCAAAATAAGTTTCAAGGTCAAGAATAATTTCGACGAAGAAGAACCTTCAGAAAATAGTGGTATTGGACTTAAAAACCTTAAAGATCGTTTAAATATATTGTATTCAAATTCATATCAATTATCGCATAGCATAGAGAATGGCATCTATTCAACAACTTTAGAACTTTATAAAAAATGATAAAATATATAATTGTAGACGATGAGTCGGCTTCGCATGATAATATTAAAGATTATGCGAGTAACCTATCGTATCTATCCTACCAAAAAAGTTGTTACAATGCATTTGAGGCCCTTGAATATCTAAATAAACATACAGTCGATCTTATTTTTTTAGATATCAATATGCCCAAGCTTTCTGGTTTAGACTTTTTAAAAACGCTTTCTAAAACACCAAAAATTATCATAACTACAGCATATAAAGAATTCGCCTTAGAGGGTTATGAACTGAATATTGATGATTATTTATTAAAGCCATTTAATTTCAGTCGATTTGTAAAAGCGGTTAGTAAGGTTTATGATTCATTAACAAATAAATCTATACCTATACAAAATTCTGAAGTTTCTGAAGACAGCAAGATTTTTATTAAAGAAGATAAAAAATATTATCAAATAAAATTAAAGGATATTCTTTTTATTGAAGCCTATGGTAATTATGTAAAAATAAATATGATTGATAGAATAATTGTTTCACATCAATCCTTAACGTCCTTCACTCATAACTTAACAGAAAATCAATTTATTAGAGTTCACAAATCTTTTATTATTTCAATAGATAAAATTGAATTGATTGAAGGCAATAGAATACTTATTAAGCATCATAAAATTCCAATAGGCAAAATGTATAAGCATAATGTAAATCGATTAATAAAATAAAATTATTCAAAAACGTGCTACAACAACGTGCATAATCAATTGCTGGTTCTGCTTATACTCAAAAAATCCTCTCGGATTTTCTATTAGGTTTTTAATTGCTAACTTTCGTGTTTAATCACGCAACTATTATTATACACAACCGTTTGCAACAAACAAAAAAAATCAAAACTTATGAAATACAAATTTAATCGTAAAACAATATTTGAATTCCAAAATTTAATGTTCGTTTCAACCATTTTTATTGTTCTATTATGCTTTTCTTGTAAGGAAGAATCCAACTCGTTAAAAAACTCAGAAAGTGATTTAATAACGAAAATAAATGCTGTTCAGGAGCAAGTGATGGCACAAGGAAACATGACAGAAGTAGAGGAACAGGCTTTATTAAGTTTATGTAGCATTGTGTCGCATGATGACGGTTTAGCAACTTATACTACTGACAATAGTATGATATTAAAAGATGTAGAAATTACCCCAGTGTATAATGGTTGTGAAGGACTCTCAATAGAAGTAACAAGAGAATGTTTTAATAATAAAGTTTCGACATTTATTAAGCGAGAGTTTAACTTGAGTGTATCTAAAGATTTAAATCTTTCTGAACCTAAACTGGTAGAAGTTTTTTTTATAATCAACGAAAACGGAAATTTAACTGGCATGAAAGTGAGAGATTCAGAAGTAACCGTTCAGGCAGAAATCTTAAGAGTGCTTAGAAAAATGCCTGTGATGAAACCTGCTAGCCACAATGGTGAAAGTGTTTCTGTATTATGTTCTATCATTGTAAAATATGGAAATAATGTAGAAGTTGATGTTGTTTATATTTCTGAAAGACCCGATTAATCTTTAATAATACTAACTAAAAAAGCCAGTTGCCAACAATGGCTATAAGCAATTACTTGTTCTCGCCTACTTCTGAAATTCCTCGCGAATTTTCTAGTTGGTTTTGTATTTACTAAATTAGGTGCTTAAACACACAAAAAAACTTATACAATCACGTTGGCGGTAATTTGAATAAATGAATTAACTTTTATAAAATAAAACAGATACACTTTTACAATAAAACAAAAACATAAAACCATGAGAAAAAAAATATTTCTTGCCATAGCAAGTATCATTATTCTTATTATTATCGTCTTATACATAACAAGCAGACCAACATCAACAGAAGATGGTGCATTTAGTCCATCACCATTGGCTTTAAAATTAGCAACATCATCAACAACAGATTTTGATAACACTTCTTATGAAAATAAGTACACAGGGAATAAAAAAGTGTTAATGATTTGTACAGAAGAAAGAAACATGATTATGGCTAATGGGAAAAAGTTTTCAACTGGAAACCATCCTGTAGAAATGATGCTGCCAATGTTGCATTTAAGGAATGCTGGTTTTGATATTGATATTGTAACTCCAACAGGCAAACCAGTGAAAATAGAAATGTGGGCCATGCCAGAAGAAGATGAAGATGTAAAAGCTATTTATTCAGAATACAAACAACAATTTGAGAACCCAAAAAATCTATCAGATTTCGTTGAAAATGCAATGGATAATAATTCTGATTATATCGCAATATATATTCCCGGAGGACATGGCGCAATGCTTGGACTTCCTAAAAACAAGGATTTAAATAAATTAATTCATTGGTCTTATGATAAAGATTTGTTTATGCTTGCCATTTGTCATGGCCCAGCAGCATTGTTAGCCGCGAATTTAGACAGTGATAAAGATTCATTCGTTTATAAAGGTTATAAAATTGCTGCATTTCCAGATGCTGTCGATGAGCAAACACCTATGATTGGATATATGCCAGGTAAAATGCCTTGGAAATTCGGAGAGAAATTAAACAATTTGGGAGTTACAATTATTAACCAAGAAGCCGATAATACGTGTTATGTAGACAGGAAATTAATTACTGGAGCTAGCCCTCAAGCTGCTAACGATTTTGGAAAATTAGCAGCAACTGAACTACTTAAGGATGTAAATAAATAAAAAAACTAGCGCCAACAAAATGTATAATTAATTGCTTTCTGAATTTCCTATAGGAAATTCACGTAATTAATTACTTTAGTGCCACGACGGAAAGCACTCATGTACTTCCCGGAACTAATCATACACACCAAGTTACTTGCAAGAGAAAAAAAAACCATAAAACTAAGATGAACTCATTTTTAGCAAATATTATAATTCGGACAACTCTTAAGTTCGGGGGTAAAAGAAAATATCCAAAAGGAATCCCCTCTGAATATAAGCTTGCAAAAGAATACCGGCAATCTGTTATTTCCCTGAAGCGTAATTTTAAGAATTTAATACTTATAATAATAGGAATTTTTTCTGCTTCCTTTGGTTTTAAGGGTTTTCTGTTAACAAACGATTTTATCGATGGGGGAGCTACAGGGATTTCATTACTTTTAGCTGCAATTACAGAAATCCCTCTTTACATTCTTATAATTGGTGTAAACCTTCCATTTATATTTCTTGGATATAAAATTATGGGGAAACGCTTTGCTTTAAAGACAGCCCTGGCAATTATTGGACTTGCACTTTGTGTTGCAATCGTTCCCTTTCCAAACGTTACAGACGATGATTTACTTGTCGCAATTTTTGGTGGTTTTTTTCTTGGAGCGGGAATAGGACTTTCGATCAGAGGTGGTGCAGTAATTGACGGAACTGAAATTCTTGCAATTTATTTGAGCAGAAAACTTTCCACAACAATTGGCGATATTATAATCCTGATTAATATTATTATTTTTTCTTTCGCAGCGTATTTACTTTCTATTGAAATTGCCCTCTATTCGATGATAACTTATATCGCTGCTTCTAAAACATTGGATTTCATAATTGAGGGTATCGAAGAATATATTGGCGTAACAATCATTTCTTCACAGAGTACCCGTATAAAAGAAATGATAATTGATAAATTGGGGCGTGGTGTGACGATTTATAAAGGCCAAGGCGGTTATGCCAAAAATGGTGTTTCAAAAGAAATGGATATTATCTACACTGTCATTACACGTTTAGAGTTAAATAAATTAAATACAGAAATCGAAAAAATTGAGCCAAATGCTTTTATTGTAATGAACAGCATAAAGGATATAAAAGGAGGTATGATAAAAAAAAGGCCCTTAAAACATTAACGGGAGAAACGCCAGCAGGTAACAACGAATATAAGTAATACGGGGATTTGTTCTCAACCGAAAGGTTTGGTTATATTTGGTAACACCGCCAAAACCTTTTTTTTTTGGATCATTAGAAATGAAAAGATAATAACTCCAAAACAAGTTTTCGGCTCTGTGCTTGATTGAAAGTAAAGTCCGCTTTTACGCCAGCACAACTCATAGCCAAAACCCTAGGTAGCAATTAAATTAATCCATATGAAAGTTACAACCGAAAAAATGAAAAGTTTGCCAATATGATATTTGCAACCATTTATCCACTTTACCTGAATAGACTGGAGAAAAACGGAAGAACAAAAGAAGAACTCAATCAAGTAATTAATTGGTTCATTGGTTTTGATCAAGATGCTTTACAAGCAATTATTGATGAAAAAGCAACCTTTGGAACATTTTTTCAAAAAGCTAAAATAAATCCAAACGCACACTAGATTAAAGGAGTCGTTTGTGGTTATCGAATTGAAGAAATTGAGTATGAATTTGAATTGTATAAACAATGTAGACGTATGGAAAAGTTGATTGATGAATCGGCAAGAGGCCGTAAAATGGAGAAAAATTTGCGTGAATAAAAAAAGTAGAAACTAGTCCTAACAAAACCTAAACTGCATTAAAACACAGTTTTTCCAATCATCCAAAAATGAAAAAAATAATGTTTATTGTTTTTGTCTTTCATTATTATGCTTATCAACCACAAATAGTGACTATTCCAGATATTTAATTTAAAACAGAGTTATTGAAAAACTACAATATTGATATAAATAATGATGGTGAAATTCAATATAGTGAAGCAGAATTATACAATGGACATATTGACGTTTCTTTTAATTTTAAAGAAAAAAATTATATATATTGTGTAATAGGTATTGAAGCGTTTATAAACTTAACTCATTTTTCTTGTAATGAACAACCTTTAACAGAAATAGATTTAAGTAATAACATTGCTCTTATGGAATTAGCTCTTATTGGAAATCAACTGACTGAAATTAATATTTCAAACAATATAAATTTAATAAAATTAAATTGTTCACATAATCAAATTTCAAACATAGACATAAGTAACAACCTAAATTTGTCAGAATTTAATTTTGCCTCTAATAATATAAATAGTATTGATTTAAGTAATAATATTTCTCTAAGAAGAATAATCTGCAATAATTCGTTGGGAGAAATTGATATTTCAAACTTAATAAATTTAGAATCTTTTGTATGTAATTATTGCGAACTTAATGATATAGATTTAAGTAATAATATAAATCTAAATTTTCTTTATCTTGAATATAATAATCTAGTTTCATTAGATGTAAGTAATAATATTTATCATATTATATGAATGAAGAAGCTTACACTAAAACCAAAAAAGAAAATAGAGTTACCTTTTTTAGCAGAAGTAAAAACATTATAGAATATTATTTACCTTTTCATTATGCAAAACCATAGTAGTTTCGGTGCTTTGGATATAATCTAAAGTAGATAGTCTATCGAGAATAAAGCTCCTTAACTCATCAGAGTCCTTCACTCCTATGTGCAAAATAAAATCATTGTTGCCTGCCATATGAAATAATTGTATAACACCAGGGAATTTAGATGCCTTCTCTTTAAAATCTGCAATTATGGAACGGTGTTGTTTGTTTAGCTTAATTGCTAACATTACCTCAATATTAAGACCTAGTTTTTTTTGATCGATTTGGGCAAAAGCCCCTTTAAAATACCCTTTCTGGATTAGTTTCTTAATTCTATCGTGTGTGCTAGATTGTGCAATTTCAACTTTTGCAGCAATCTCTTTGTTGGATAGCCGTGCATTATTCAGCAATAGTCTCAAAATCTGAATATCTTTCGAATCTAGTTCATCTTTCATAGTAATAACGAATTTATTTCGTTCTAAACAAAACATAAAGGAATATTATTGCATAAATATCACCTTTAATGTACTATTGTACGAAAATAATGAAATATATGGAATTAAATAAACAATAATCACAATCTTTCCAAATGAATGAAATAAAAATATTTTCTCCAGCGACTGTCGCTAATGTTGCCTGTGGCTTCGATGTGTTAGGCTTTTGTTTAGACAGTGTCGGTGATGAGATGACAATTAGAAAAGTCGACAAAAAAGGGATTAAAATTAGTAGAATAGAAGGATTCGATTTACCCTTTGAAACCGAATTAAATGTTGCTGGAGTTTCTGCTCTAGCTATGTATGATGCTATTAATCCTGATTATGGTTTCGAAATTGAAATCTACAAAAACATAAAACCTGGAAGCGGTATTGGTAGTAGTGCAGCCAGTGCCGCTGGAAGTGTTTTTGGAATGAACGAACTTTTAGGGAGGCCGTATAATAAAACCGAATTAACACAATTTGCTATTAAAGGAGAAGCATTGGCTAATGATTGTGAGGTGGCAGATAATGTGGCAGCAGCTTTGTTTGGGGGGTTTACCTTAGTAAAAAGCCTATCACCTTTAGAAATTTTACAAATTCCATCACCAGATAACTTATATGCAACCATTATTCATCCACAAATAGAAATTAAAACATCTGTATCTAGAGCTTTTCTACCAAAAGAAGTAAAGCTTCAAGACGCGATTACACAGTGGGCAAATTTTGGAAGTTTGATTCATAGCATGCATACTAATAATTATGAATTGATGCGAAGATCGCTACACGATGTAATTATAGAACCACATAGAAGTAAATTGATTCCACATTACTTGGATGTTAAAAATGAAGCATTAAATGCAGGAGCATTAGGCTCTGGCATTTCAGGTTCTGGACCTTCGGTTTTTTCTTTATGCAAGGGAGTTGAGACAGCTAACAATGTGAGAGATGCCATAAAAAAAGTGTATTCAAAAACTGGGATTGAATTTGATATTCACGTCTCAAGAATTAATACAGAAGGAGTTAAAGTTCTTTAGGTAAATAAAAAACATCACGCGTCATTATATAAGTAAAACACTTAATATTATTGAATTCGTGGCAAAAGTCAAAAAAATAATGAATTACTACAGTTTAAACAAAAAAGCGCCTAGCACATCTTTTAAAAATGCCGTTATAAAAGGATTAGCACCAGATAAAGGCTTATATTTTCCAGAACTCATTAGCCCTTTGCCTAAGGCATTTTTCAATGACATCGATAATTTATCTCATTCTGAAATTGCCTTTGAAGCTATTAAGCAATTTGTATCATCAGATATTCCAGAGGATATTTTAAAGAACATTATTAATGAAACGCTATCATTTGATTTTCCTATTGTGGAGTTGAATAAAAACATTTCAACTTTAGAACTCTTCCACGGACCAACCATGGCATTTAAAGATGTTGGTGCTCGCTTTATGGCACAATGCTTAGGTTATTTTAACCAGAACAACAGCAATGATGTTACTGTACTAGTAGCAACATCTGGTGATACCGGTGCTGCTGTAGCCAATGGCTTCTTAGGAGTAAAAGGTGTAAATGTGGTCATACTCTACCCTAGTGGAAAAGTAAGTGATATTCAAGAAAAACAATTAACTACCCTAGGACAAAACATTAGCGCCTTAGAAGTTAATGGTACTTTCGATGATTGTCAAGCCATGGTTAAAACCGCTTTTTTAGACGATAACCTTACTAGTAAAATGCAATTAACTTCTGCCAATTCAATTAATGTGGCACGTTGGTTACCGCAATTATTTTACTTTATGTTTGCTTATAAAAAATTGCATAATAAGTATAAAGACATTGTATTTTCCGTACCAAGTGGAAATTTCGGAAATGTGTGCGCAGGTATAATGGCACAACAATTAGGATTACCAATTAAACATTTTATAGCATCAAATAACGAAAACAATGTGGTGACTGAGTATTTAACAACACAGTTATATAATCCGAAACCATCTGTACAAACCATAAGTAACGCCATGGATGTCGGAGATCCTAGTAACTTTATTCGTATTCAAGAAATCTATAAAAATAAATTTGAAACCTTAAAAGATAATCTGTCTTCGTTTAGTTTTTCAGATAATGAAACTAAAGCAGCTATGTTAGAAATTTATACCAATCATAATTATATTGCAGATCCACACGGAGCGGTTGGATATTTAGGCTGTAAGGCTTATTTAGAGAAAAATCCCAATGCGCATTGTGTCTTTTTGGAAACGGCACATCCAACCAAGTTTTTAGATGTTGTTGAAGATGTCATCAAAACAAAACAAGCCTTACCACAACAAATTCAATCTGTAATGGGGAAAATTAAATTGGCAACTACAATTTCTAATTACGAGGAATTTAAAGAGTATTTGTTGGAATAGCTACGTTGGAACTTATACACAACCAAAAAAACGAACACACAACAACGTATATAAAAAATAGCAGGAAAGAGATAAATCTATAGTTTAGTTCTTTTCTGCTATCTTTGTTTTTAACTGAAAAGCAGCACATATAAGTCAGCTACTTTTCATATACAAGACCGTTGCAATTGAATAAAACTATGAGTGAAACAGTCTAAGTTAATACTTCCGGTAATCGTACTCTCTCAGTTCTGCTGCACATCACTTTGGTTTGCTGGGAACGGTGTGATGGGCGATCTTATGGTGAATTTCAACCTTAAAGGTAGTGCTTTGGGGCACTTAACATCGGTCGTACAATTCGGTTTTATTTTAGGAACGCTGATCTTCGCCATTTTAACTATTGCTGACCGTTTTTCGCCATCAAAAGTGTTTTTAACCTGTGCTTTACTCGGCTCCCTATTCAATGTGGGGGTAATATGGGAAGGGAACAGTTTAGCAAGCATCCTTTCACTTCGTTTTATTACCGGCTTCTTTTTAGCCGGTATATACCCAGTAGGGATGAAAATAGCTGCGGACTATTATGAAAAAGGATTAGGCAAATCACTTGGTTTCTTAGTTGGTGCATTGGTGATTGGCACTGCATTTCCCCATTTAGCGAAGGAAATGACTGGAGCTTTTCCATGGAAATCTGTACTAATCTTAACTTCATTTCTTGGGGTGTTAGGTGGTCTATTGATGTTTATAATGGTGTCTGATGGTCCTTATCGAAAATCCGGAAACAAGTTAGAAATATCAGCTTTTTTTGGTGTATTTCGAAATCGAAAATTTCGTTCTGCGGCCTTCGGATATTTTGGCCACATGTGGGAGTTGTATGCCTTTTGGGCATTTGTACCGATCATACTAAAGACATATAGTATGGAACATCCTGAAGCTACATTTAATATTCCGTTATTGTCATTCCTGATTATAGGAATCGGTGGATTAGCCTGTGTGCTCGGTGGATATCTCGCGCAAACATTAGGAACTAAACGAATAGCCTTCATAGCACTTCTCTTATCTTGCGGATGCTGCCTTGTTTCTCCTTTGATGTTCATGACTGAATCTGAAAGCTTTTTTATTGGTTTTCTTCTTTTGTGGGGAATGGTTGTTATTGCAGACTCACCTCTTTTCTCTACACTAGTCGCTCAAAATGCATCAGCAGAAATAAAAGGGACCGCACTTACCATTGTAAATTGTATTGGTTTCTCAATAACAATAATTAGTATCCAGCTTCTGAATCTTTTGCACGCTACAATGAACCCAATGTATATTTATACAATATTAGCATTAGGCCCAATATTAGGTTTGATAGTATTATACGAAAAGAAAAAACAGCAGCTAACAAAACCTAAACTGCATTAAAACGCAGTTTAGCTAGACCGTTAGCCAATTAAAAAACTCATGACTATTAAATACAATTGGATTGGATTTTTCGCTAGAAATGCTGAATTCAGTATAATTCATTACTGATAATAGATGATAAAGGATTGATTTTAAAAATATTCAGTTAACAATTACTTTTTTTACTACTTTTTCATTGTTAGCATACATCTCAAGAAAATAAACACCCGACTTAAAACTACCAACATCTATACTATTAGTGTTTTTTTCTTCTTTAAGTATTAGTTTACCATAAACATCATAAAGAGCTAAACTACTTAGTGCCAATTCAGTGGCTATATAAATCTTATTATTCACTGGATTAGGGTATACTCTTATTGCATTATCTAGATTAATATTATCTTCAATACTTAATGGGTTTTCTTGATATATTTTTACATAATCTATGACCATAGAACTTTGATTAAATCCTGAATCTATAGTTCCTGCAAGGCCACCCATCGCAATATTAAGCAATATAAATTGGTCTTCAAAAAATGGCCATGTGCTAGCATCTTTAATTAGAGGGTTATAGGTATAAAAGCCAACACCATCCAATAAAAAAGTTATTTGTTCTGGAGACCAATTTAAAGAATATACATGAAATTCATTTGCAAGATCAGTTGCAATTGTCCCTCCTTGATTTGGGTTTCCACCATAACAGCAAGGTGTATGAAGGGCACTGTTTATATAATTTATGTCTTCAAATGGAAATATTCCATGTTCCATAATATCTATCTCTCCACAAGCAGGCCAACTAGTTGTACCATAACTTGAATCCCAGTATCCACCATCTTCATTAATATTCTTACCTAACATCCAAATTGCTGGCCAAGTTCCAGGTTCTATAGGTAATTTCGCTCTTACATCTACTCTACCATAAGTAAATGCAAATTTAGAGTTTAAACGCGCTGAAGTATAATTTTTTGAAAGACCTTGATCTGTAAAGATTTCATTTTTTGCTACTATATTTAGAAAGCCTGAATTATCCACAAAAGAATTATCTATACGATTTGTATAATGTTGTTCCTCTCCATTAGCCCAACCTACACCGGGAATAATAACCTGAGTTTGATGGTACCATTTGGTAGGGTTTATAGTTCCTGGAGTGTCAAATTCATCTTCCCAAACTAAATATGTGTATTCTACATCAATTTCATTTGGATCTGTTGGTATAGAACCATCGTCAATATTATCAATTAAGTAAGTTCCTGGAGTTGTAACACCTCCATCAATAAAAATTGTTAACCTGTTGTATGTACCACTAGCATCAACAGGTGTTGTACCATCTGAACTTAATACTGCGTTTGAAAAATCGAAAATAATAGCATCTGTCCAACCACCTCCAGGTAGTACATTTTGAGTAACCTCTACATCAGGGTTTATACCACTCTCTAACTTTAAAACTATCGTGTGTGCATTAGGATCAAACCCATAGAATGATAAAGAAATAGTATTTTGAAAATCTAAATCTATAGATCTTAATAAATCTATCGTAAAGCCCTGCCATGAATTAGATCCATCATTAAAAAATTGTCCTACATCATTACCAGAATCATTAGGATCCGTATTAAAAGAAAAACTACTTCCCGAAAAAGCAGTAAAATTATCTAAAGAATCAGAGAAATCTATTGGCATTTCTTGCGAATAAGAAATCTGTATCATAACTAAAAAGACAAGAAAAAGATTCGTATTTTTTTTTTTCATGGATGAAATATTTTAATCCGATAAATCTAAAGTTTTAATTTAAATAGTTTTAATTTTTGACCTATACAAAAACTATACAACACTGCCATTTATCACTTAAAACATATAAAAATTGTAACACTTCCTCTTTTAAAGCGTCCTAATACCATCAACAATCAATTTATTATAAATAAATCTTATATGACAATTTTAGTAGTAGGTGCAAGTGGTGCAACAGGAAGATTATTAGTAAAACAACTTTTAAAACAAGGGCAAAATGTAAAGGCTGTTGTTAGGTCTCCAGAAAGTTTAGCAGATTCCTGGAAATCGAATAGCCAACTAGAAATAATCAGCGCTAGTATCTTAGAATTAAGCGATGACAAATTAAGAGAACTTGTTATAGACTGTCAAGCAGTTGCTTCTTGTCTTGGACATAATATGACTTGGAAAGGTATTTATGGTCAGCCAAGAAGATTGGTGACAGATGCTACTCACAGAATTTGCAGCGCCATAGAAGCTAACCAACCAAGTACTCCTATTAAATATGTTTTAATGAATACTACAGGCAATCGTAATAGAGATTTAAATGAATCCATTTCATTTGGACAAAAATGTGTTATTGGACTTCTTCGATTGCTTTTACCACCACATGTAGATAATGAAAAGGCTGCAGATTATTTACGAACTAAAATTGGTCAAAGCAATCCTTGTATTCAGTGGGCTGCAGTGCGACCTGACGGTTTAATAAATGAAGAAGAAGTTACAGAGTATAAAACATTTCCCTCCCCAATTAGATCTGCCATTTTTGATGCTGGTAAAACTAGTCGTATAAATGTTGCAAACTTTATGGCTACTTTAATTTACAATAATGAAATGTGGGAAAAATGGAAAGGACAAATGCCTGTAATCTATAATAAACCCTATACAGAGTAATTAGAAAATATTTATAAATTGTTATCTTGGTATTCCATTCAACTAACAAATAACAATGATAAAATATCAAATAGAAAATAACATTTCGCCAGAGGAATTTAAAGAATTGCTTATAAAATCGACACTTGGAGAAAGAAGACCTGTAGACGATTTTAAAAGAATTAAAACTATGGTCGAAAATGCTAATTTAATTTTCACTGCAAGAGTTAATTCAAAATTAATAGGTGTAGCAAGGTCCATTACCGATTTTGTTTATTGTACCTATCTTTCCGATATAGCTGTAGATACCGAATATCAAAAACAAGGAATAGGAAAAGAGTTGATACGCTTAACAAAAAAGGAAACTCCAAAAGCTTCCCTAATACTTTTGGCAGCTCCTAATGCTGAGGGTTATTATGGACATATCGGTATGACGAAACATACTGCATGTTTTATATTGAATTCAGAAAAAGATATAAAATAAGGCTATAACAGCTTTAGAATATTCGAGGATTTGATAAAGTTATTATTAAATTTGTAGTGCATGGAAAACAAAAAAACAATAGTCATAGTTGGTGGCGGATTTGCAGGTTTAGCATTTATAAAAAACCTAGCCTCTTCTAATAAATACCATCTTATTTTAGTAGATATAAATAACTATAATTTCTTCCCTCCTTTAATTTATCAGGTTTCAACAGGTTTTATGGAGCCTTCAGCAATAAGCTATCCCTATAGAAAAATCTTAAGAGATAAAGAAAATGTTCGGTTTAGACTCGGCTCTTTAGAAAAGGTGGTTGCTTCCGAGAATAAAATTATTTTAAATAATGGGGAACTTCATTATGATATTTTAGTGATGGCAACGGGGACAGAAACTAATTTTTTCGGTAATAAAAATATTGAAGAAAATAGTTTACCCATGAAAACCATAAGCGATGCCCTAACACTGAGAAATACCCTATTTACAAGATTAGATCGTGCCACTCGCCTATCTAATAAAGAAGAACGGAAAAAGCTATTAACCTTTGTTATTGCAGGAGCAGGACCTACAGGTGTGGAGCTTTCGGGAGTTTTTTCTGAAATGAGAACACATATTCTTAAAAAAGACTATCCCGAATTGATGGATGAAGATTTAGGGGAAATCTATTTAATAGATGGGCAAGATGCTGTATTAGCTTCTATGTCTAAAAAATCACAAAACTATACTTATAAAAAACTACAGCAATTAGGAGTACATATTAAGCTGAATACCCTTGTAAAAAATTTCGATGAAGGCATTGTTTTCTTGTCTGATAAAACTGAAATTGAAACCGAAAATTTAATTTGGGCTGCTGGTATTTCAGCAAAGACCTTTGAAGGTTTTTATCCAGAAAGTTATGGCCGAGGAAAACGTTTAAAAACGGATGTGTTTAATTTGGTAGAAGGCTATTATAATATTTACGCATTAGGGGATAGCGCTATTATTTGTGGCGATCAAGAATACCCAAATGGCCATCCTCAATTAGCACAACCCGCACTACAACAAGCCAAAAATCTTGCGGAGAACCTGAGTTTAAACAATAAATCTTGGAAAGCATTCAAATACACAGACAAAGGCTCATTGGCTATTATTGGTAGAAACAAAGCTGTTATGGATGCTCCAAAGCATGCTTTCTTTTTAAAAGGGTTTATTGCTTGGTTTATATGGATTTTTGTGCATATTATGGGATTGGTTAATTTTAAAAACAAATTTAGAACCTTTTATAATTGGATAGGATATTATATTTATAAGGACCAATATTTTAGAATGATTATCGCTCCAAGGGAAAGAAAAAGTAAGGAATAAAATGATTTTTAGAGAAGCCAAAATTGAAGATATAAAACAAATCCAATTAGTTAGAAATTCAGTAAAAGAAAATATATTATCGAACCCAGATTTGGTAACCGATAAGGATTGTGAAGAATTTCTTATAGCTAGAGGAAAAGGATGGGTTTGTGAGGTTGATCAATTAGTTGTTGGATTTTCAATAGTCGACCTAAAAGAAAATAATATTTGGGCCTTATTTTTAAAACCTGAATTTGAAAAAAAAGGAATTGGCCAAAAACTACATCAATTAATGTTGAATTGGTATTTCAAAAAAACCAAAACCAATATATGGTTAGGAACAGAGCCTGGTACAAGGGCGGAACTCTTCTATAAAAAAGCTGGCTGGGTAGAAATTGGAACGCATGGAGATAATGAAATAAAATTGGAGATGTCCTTTGATAACTGGATAAAGATATAAGTTTTTTAAAATCAAATTTTAATGACCGAAATAATAGATTTAAGTCAAGAGATATATGAAGGAATGCCTGTATATAAGGATCTTCCTCAGGTAAAAATGACTATTCATAATTCTCATGAAGAATGGGATGGAATTGAAAACCCAATAAAAAAAACACCTGCAGTACATAAATTAGAATTTGGAGAACATACGGGCACTCACGTGGATGCAATCAATCATATGGCACAGCAATACGAAGGGCAATCTATCGACACCATGCCCTTGTCTATGTTTTATACCGAAGGAATTTGTTTAGACTTCTCCCATAAAGGTTTAAAAGAATTAATTGATACGCAAGAAATTGAATATGCTTGCATAAAAGCAGGAGTAGAAATTAAAAAAGGAGATACGGTTTTACTTTATACCGATCATTATAGAAAAGCTTTTAATAGTAAGGATTGGGGCAATGGTCCTGGGATTACTACAAATGCTGCAGAATGGCTAGGTGAAAAGAAAATCTCAGCCTTTGGTGTTGAGACCATGTCACCTGGAGTTCCTGGTATTTCGAATAAAGAAGTACATCATATTTGTGGAAGACTTGGTTTTACGCATTATGAAAACATGATCAACCTTTATAAATTAGTTGGTCGTGGTAGATTTCGTTTTATTGGGCTACCATTAAAAATAAGAGGGGGAACAGGTTCTCCAGTAAGAGCTGTCGCTATATTTGAGAACTAAATGATACATTTAATCATAGGAAATACAGGTTCTGGGAAAACAACCTATTCGAATAAATTAAAAGCAGAAACCCATGGGATTGTTTTTTCGATAGACCAATGGAATAGTGTTTTATTTCTTCCAGACAAGAAATCGACCGATGGTCTCGACTGGTTTTTAGAAAGAATAGACAGATCTGAAAAGATAATATTAGATTTAATAAAACAATTAGAAAATTCAAAAACAGATGCCATTCTGGATTTGGGTCTTTCAAAGGTTGCACATCGTGAAAAGTTTAGACATTTTGCTGTTTCAAATAATATTGAAATAAAGCTTCATTTTCTAGACGTCTCGAAAGAAACACGATTAAAAAGAGTTCAAAAAAGAAATTCAGAAAAAGGAGAAACTTTTGAGTTTGAGGTAACTAAAGAAAACTTTGAATTTATGGAGGCTTGGTTTGAAAAACCCAATGTATCAGAAATGAAGAATGGTATTTTAATTTCGGAATAATGAATTGTTAAACTCTTCAAAAATTAATCTCCTGAAAGAATCATCCGCCCTATATTTATACGTTTAAAACAAACAAAATGCACAAAATAGCAAGTTACATTGCAGTATTGTTTTTGGTTTTCTCGAATGGTATTCAAGCCCAAGATATCTCTTTTGAAAACTATAATCCAACTTCCACTCTAGCAGTACCCGGAGAAATTATTAATAGGGCCAAATATCCATTTATAGATATTCATGGACATCAATACAGAATGGCCGATCAAGATCTTGCTCCAGTAATTCATGCCATGGACACCCTAAACATGGGGATTATGGTTAATTTAAGTGGGCGTTCTGGAGCTAATTTAATGAAGTCTGTAAAGAACATTAAAGACCATTATCCCAACCGATTTGTTGTTTTTGCAAATATCGATTTTGATGGAGTTGGAAAAGATAACTGGACAGAGAATACGGTAGAACAACTTAGAAAAGACATACAGAACGGTGCAAGAGGACTTAAAATATACAAAAGCTTAGGATTACGAAACTTAGATATAGATGGTAATCGTATAACAGTAGATGATCCTAGACTAGATCCTATTTGGGCATTATGTGGAGAAATGGGAGTTCCAGTATTGATACATACTGCAGATCCAAAACCTTTTTGGGATGAATATGATGGAGATAATGAACGTTGGTTAGAGTTAAAAACACATCCAAGACGAAAAAGGGATGCTAACAATCCTGCTCCTTGGCAAGTTTTAATAAACGAGCAACACCATATGTTTCAAAAACATCCCAATACTACTTTTATAAATGCGCATATGGGTTGGTATGCCAATGACCTTAAAAAATTAGGGGAACTTTTGGATGAAATGCCCAATATGAATGTAGGGATTGGTGCCATCATTGCAGAACTTGGAAGACAACCCAGATTTGCTAAAGCCTTCTTTATAAAATATCAAGATCGAATTTTGTTTGGAAAAGACAGTTGGAAGCCAGAAGAATTCCCAACTTATTTTAGAGTGCTTGAAAGCAATGATGAGTATTTTCCTTATCATAAAAAATACCACGCTTACTGGGCTATGTATGGATTAGATTTACCAGATGAGGTATTAAAAAAGGTATATTATAAAAATGCATTGCGTATTGTTCCGGGCCTAGATAAGTCTCTTTTTCCAAATTAATAGTACCTATATTTTCTTCTTAATTAACTTACATTTGCAATAAGAAAGATCAGCAATTAACGCTAAATCTATTATTAAGATGAAAAGAATTTTTAGCGAACATTGGGCAGATTACGAGTTGATGGATGCTGGTAATAATAAAAAGTTAGAACGCTGGGGAAGTATCATTACCATTCGTCCCGATAGAAATGCCTACTTCACTCCTGTTCTATCTTTAAAAGAATGGCTTCAGAAAGCACATTATGAATTTCTTGAAACCACTACTAATACTGGAGTTTGGAAATCTCTAAAAAAAGAATTTCCGCTTTCAGATAATCAAGAAGCTGCAAGTTGGCAAATCAATTATAAAGATTGTGTTTTTAATCTGAAACTCACCAAATTTAAACACCTCGGTATTTTTCCTGAACAACAAAGCAATTGGGATTTTATAAAAACCAATATTAAAAAAGAAAGCAAGTTTTTAAACCTATTTGCCTATACTGGCGGCGCTTCATTAATTGCTAATAGTATAGGGGCTGATGTTTATCACTGCGATTCTGTAAAGCAAGTGATCAGCTGGGCTAAATTGAATATGGAAAGTTCTAGTCAAAATGGAATTCATTGGGTCCTTGATGATGCTTTAAAGTTTGCAACAAAGGAAGTAAAACGAGAGAAAAAATACGATGCGATTATTATGGATCCCCCAGCTTTTGGAATTGGAGCCAAAAAAGAACGTTGGAAAATTGAAACCAAATTCCCTGAACTGGTAAAAGTTGCGAGTCAGTTACTCAGTGAAAAAGGATTTTTAATCATCAATACTTATTCTCCTAAATTAAAAGAGGAGGTTATAAGAAGTACTGTTCAAAATTACTTTCCGAAGAAAAATATTGAAATTAAAAAGCTTTCCCTAAAAACTACAACAGGCAAAATTTTAGAATACGGTGAATTGACAAGAGTTTATTAAAAAAAAGAGTTTGAAGTGTCTTAAGTTTGAAGTGCCTAGAATTAAAAAATTCAAAATTTTAATTACAATAAGTACTTTTACCCTTAAGCCCTGAAAGAAACAAATAAACATTATATCTTCGTAGTATATGAAAGCTGCATCCCTCAAAGAAGTTAAAACAGAACTCAGTCATAAAACCCCTCAAGAATTGATGGATTTATGCCTTCGTTTGTCCCGTTTTAAAAAGGAAAACAAGGAATTGTTGACTTACTTACTTTTTGAATTTTCAGATGAGGAAGGATATATAGAAAGCATTAAAGCAGCTATGGATCTAGAATTTGATGCTATAAACACCGATAGTTATTTTTATATGAGAAAAAGCATTCGAAAGATATTGCGTCTCATTAAAAAGTACATTCGATATTCACAAAACAAAGAAACTGAAGTAGAGCTCCTGCTCTATTTTTGTGATAGACTTCACTCATTTTCTCCTTCTATTAAGAATAGCAAAGCATTGGTAAATCTTTATCAAAGGAATATAGATTTTATAAAGAAAAAGGTTGCTTTATTACATGAAGATCTGCAATATGATTTTCAACTAGAAATTGAAAAATTAGAATAATAAACAATAAAATAAAGAATATGCTCACCATCTACCACAATCCCCGCTGCAGCAAATCTAGAGGCTGTAATGTAATGCTCCAAGATTTAGGAAAAGAAGTCAAAGTAATAAACTACACCAAAGATCTTTTTACAGAAACCACTCTTAAAAAGCTTGTCGATTTATTAAAAATTAAACCGATAGACTTAGTAAGAACTAATGAAAAGGATTGGAAAGAAAATTATAAGGGTAAAGACTTAAGTGACGCAGAAGTGATTAAAGCGATGGTGACCCATTATAAGCTTATACAAAGGCCTATTGTAGTAAATGGCAACAAAGCTGTAATTGGAAGACCTCTTGAGGCTGTAAATGATATTTTATAAGAAATTATTAACTTGATATTGAGATTACATTTCACTTTAAGTTTTTATTATATTTGATAAATAATTAGCCACCTTGCTATTCAACTCTTTTTCTTTTGGACTTTTTTTACCCATAGTGCTATGCCTCTATTGGCTTATAGGCTATAAGAAAGTAAAGTATCAAAACATTTTACTTTTAATCGCAAGTTATTTTTTTTACGGCTTATGGGATTGGCGATTTTTATTATTAATTCTAGCAAGTTCCTTAATTGATTATTTCGCAGGGATTGAGATTTCTAAATCCCATAAAGTTTCCAGAAAAAAACTATTTCTATATTCCAGTATTGTATGGAATTTAGGGGTTCTCTTTATTTTTAAGTATTATAACTTTTTTATAGATGAGTTTTCAGCTTTATTTAATTTAGAATCCAGTGATTATACCTTTAGCTCTTTACAGATAATACTCCCGGTAGGTTTAAGCTTTTATACCTTCCAGACGATGAGTTATACTCTAGATGTCTATAAAAAGAATATTAAGCCTACAACTAACTTATTGCAATTTTTATGCTTTGTAAGTTTCTTTCCTCAATTAGTTGCAGGTCCAATAGAACGTGCAAAAAACTTATTGCCACAATTTAGTAAAGAACGAAAATTTGATATTGCTACAAGTAAAGATGGTTTACGATTAATACTTTGGGGACTTTTTAAAAAGATGGTAGTTGCAGATAATGTTGCTATTGCAGTAAATGCAATTTATTTAAGTCCAGAAGATCAAGGCAGCTTGTCTTTGTTTTATGCATCGATATTATTCTTTTTTCAAATCTATTGTGATTTTTCTGGCTATTCAGATATTGCTATTGGTTCCGCGAAGCTATTTGGTTTTAAATTGAGTAAAAACTTTAATATCCCCTACTTAGCAAGAAGTGGTGCCGAGTTTTGGCAACGTTGGCATATTACCTTAACCAAATGGTTTTTAGATTATGTTTATGGGCCGATAGTAAAGAATAGAAAAGGAAGCTATTTCGCTAAAACCTTTGCCCTTTTTGTTTCTATGGGACTTATAGGCTTATGGCATGGCGCCAAATGGACTTTTATTTTCTTTGGAATTTATCAAGCAATTATCATTGCAATAGAAAGAATTCCTTTTAAGGTTAAAGACAAAAAGGTTAGTATTAGCTATTACCTAGCAAGAATGCCATTTGCTTTTACTATTATTTATATCTTTATTCTTATAACCACATCTTCCATATTTTTTAGAGCAGATACTTTAGAATCTGCATTTTATATTATAAAAAAAATAGGGTCGTTTGTGCCTAGTGAGCAATTTTCATTAATTTCAACAAGGGTACTGTTTGTACCCCTATTAATAGCATTAGAATATTTTACAAGAAGAAAAAATCATCCATTTGAATTTTTTGAAAAGAAATTCAGTAAACCAGTAAGGTGGCTAATATATTATGCGTTTGTTCTCATAATAATTAGATATGCCGGACCAAAAGAAGAATTTATTTATTTTCAATTTTAATAAACATATCAGCTCATTTTTAAAAGGAGGATTGTTGTTTTTTACACCAGTCATTATCTTCTGTATTTTATTAGAATTACTAATTTTAATCACCCCTACTAGCTTTTCAATTATTGGTAATTATTTTGATGAAAAACAGGAAAGTTTAGAAATAGTAATTTTTGGATCTTCACAAATTTTAAATTCCATTAATCCTAAATTTTTAGAAAAACCTTCTATTAACTTTAGCTCCGGGATGCAACATCATAACACCGACTTTAAAATATTAGACCAAACTAGAGCTAGGCTTAAAAATTTAAAAACCGTTGTCTTTGAAGTCTCTTATGGCCATTTTGAGGTGAGACACAATTCAAGATATTTTTGGAAAAACAATGTTTTTTTAAAGTATTATGGAGTAAATCTAAAGGATAGAAATACGTATCCTTCAGACTATCTATTATACACTTCTAATCCAGCTTTCTTTTCTAGATTACTCTATGGAAATTATTTAAAAAACGATGGGAGTTATCAATATAATGCCTTTGGTTTTAATAAAAACAAATACGAGGGTAAGTTTAAAACCTTAAATTATGATACCATTTTATTTAATAAATCCTATGTAAAAATAAACCGAAGAGCCGATAAAAATATTTTTAAGCATAATGTTTCCTTTTTTTATAATATGCTTGATTATTGCGAAAACGAAGGTTTAAATATTGTTATCATTAGCCCACCTACTTTTAATAATTACAATGATTTACGAAACCCTGTTATATTAAAAAGAAGGGACAGTATATTAAGTGTAATTTCAGAAAAATATAAAAATATTTATTTTTTAAATTCTGAACAAGATGAGAAATTTACTGCCAAAATGTTTTGGGACGAGAAGCATCTTAATCCTGATGGTGCTGAATTGTTTACATCACAACTTAATGAGTTAATTAATAGTATAGAATAATTAGAAATTCTATTTTTGCCAAATATGGCTAAAAAAATTACCTACTTCCTTGTATTAATAACCTATACCGTATTAGCACAGCAAAAAGATTCTATCCCTAATTTTAACAATTTTACCACCGTAGAATTTGCATTAGGAAAAACCATGTCAACCAATTCTGGTTTTCCTGAATTGAACCTTAATAAAACTTTATTTTTAAGTTTTGGAAATACAAATAAAAACAGAACCGATGAATGGGCTTATCGTTTAAGATACCCAAGAACAGGAATGTCTTTTTCTTTAACAAATTATGGAAACCCAGAATATATGGGCTACTCTTTTTCAGCATTTTCTTTTATTGAATATGATTTATTAAAAAAGTTTTTTAAAGGACTTACTATGCAAATGGGAGGAGGTGCATCTTATTTTACTTATAACTACAAAGACTTACCCTACGCCTTTAATAATTATCCAGAAAATAATAATAGAGCGATTTCAACAAAAGTAACTTGGGCATTTAAAATGTGGTTCAATTATGCTTTTATAAATAATGAAAAAGCAACTTGGAAAGCTGGATTTGGAATATTTCATCAATCCAATGGACATACAAATTTGCCAAATGATGCATTAAATTCTATTATGTTTAGTGTTTCAAGGCAAAATTTTTATAATTATAAAAAAACTAAAATAAAAAAGGAGGAAGATTTTATACTAAAAGAATATACAAAAAGCAGTAATTATTATTTCGATTTTAGGCTTGGGCTTGGAGTTAGTGTGCTTTCAGAAGAGTATAATGATCGAAATGGAGTTTATAGTGTTTCTGGGGGATTTGGAAAAACATTTAATAATACATTTAAGCTTGGACTTGGTTTTCATTACAGGGTATACGGTAACTATTATAAATATATTGAAGATGAAGGAGAATTAGTTGTAGATGAATATCCTCATTTTATGGATGACCCCTTAAAATATGCATCAAATTATGGAGCTTTTGTAAATTTTGAAATATTACTAGGTCATATAGGTTTAGAAGCTACTATAGGCTATAATTTCTACAAACCTTTTTATGAAGTAGATTACCAATTACAACAAGGTTTTAATTGGGAGAATACCTATGAAGATGGCACTACTGAAGTTGTTTATATTTATGGAGAATTGGGTTCTTCTTATGAGCTTAAAAATGCAATTTATGCTAGAGCAGGTTTAAAGTATTATATTATTAATAATGAAAAGAAACCTAAAAACAATTTCTATATAGGTGCTCATATAAATTCCAACCTAGGAGAAGCTGATTTTTCTGAATTAAGTTTTGGCTATATTCATAATTTTGGCTTTAAATAAAAAGACCGCCTAAATTAAATTTAAGCAGTCTTATTATATTAAAAACTAAGAAGTTTAAATCTTAATTTATTCTACTATCATTCTTCTTGAATCTATCTTTTTACCATCCACAAATAAAGTATAAAGGTATGTTGCTGTAGCCATTCTAGCTTTATCAACAGTAATAGAACCTTGACCAAATTGTGCTAAATTTATATTATTAAGTACCTGACCATTTATATTACTAATTATAATATTAGCTTTTGAATAAGATAAAGGAACAAAATATCCAATTACAGTACTATTATCAAAAGGATTTGGTACATTTTGTAATAAATATGCTCTATCAGGTTGAAGATTAAAATCATCAATTCCCAATGGGTCACAAGCACAATCTTCTTGAATTTCCATTCTAGCAATTAAATCATCTATCTGCGCTTGTTGCGCATCGTTTTCTTCTTGAAGATCTGTTATTAGTGAAGAGATATCTACCGAGATTACATTCCCGCCTTCTATTTCGATTTTAAGATTTGGTGAATCAAATTCTAAAATAGCAATCTCTTGATTGTCTGTATTATCTATATAACCAGATAAATCTACAGTACCCCCATTTTCAAGTTCTAAGGTATTACCCGTTATAGTTAATTGTTGATCATCTGTTCCTGAATCACTTAAAGAAGATAAATCTACAGTTTGAGAAGCTCCGTTCTCAATTCCTATAGTAAGTGTACTACCAGCCAATCCAGATCCAGCGATATTCTGAGCATCTGTATTGTCCATAAATGGTGTAAGGTCTGCAACACCACCATCTTCTAAATTTAAATTGTTTCCAGCTAATGACAATTGTTGGTCATCTGTTCCAGAATCTACTATAGAAGATAAATCAACTACTTCAGAAGAACCATTCTCTATACCTATAGTAAGTATATTTCCTGATAATCCAGATCCAGAAATATTTTGAGTATCTGTATTGTCCATAAAAGGAGTAAGATCTGCAGCTCCACCATCTTCTAAACTTAAACTGTTTCCAGCTAATGATAATTGTTGGTCATCTGTATTGTCAAAATAAGCTCCTAAATTTACAGTACCACCATCTTCTAAGTTTAAATTATTACCTGTTAAAGATATTTGTTGATCATCTGTTCCAGAATCTACTATAGAAGATAAATCAACAGCTTCAGAAGAACCACCTACTATTCCGATAGTAAGTATATTTCCTGATAATCCAGAGCCAGAGATATTTTGAGCATCAGTATTGTCCATAAAAGGAGAAAGATCTGCAGCTCCACCATCTTCTAAACTTAAACTATTTCCAGCTAATGATAATTGTTGGTCATCAGTTCCAGAATCTACTATAGAAGATAAATCTACAGCTTCAGAAGAACCACCTACTATTCCGATAGTAAGTATATTTCCTGCTAATCCAGAGCCAGAGATATTTTGAGCATCTGTATTGTCCATAAAAGGGCTAAGATCTGCAGCTCCACCATCTTCTAGGCTTAAACTGTTTCCAGCTAATGATAATTGTTGATCATCTGTTCCAGAATCTATAATAGAAGATAAATCAACTGCTTCAGAAGAACCATTCTCTATTCCTATTGTAAGTATATTTCCTGATAATCCAGAACCAGATATATTCTGAGCATCTGTATTATCTAAATAACCTGATAAATCTACAGTTTGTGTAGCTACACCATCATCTTCTAAAGACAACTCTAAATCATCTCCATTTAATTGAAATACATCCGCACCTTGATCGTCTGTATTATCTAAATACCCAGATAAATCAACGGTTTGTGTTGCAACTCCATCATCTTCTAAAGACAATTCTAAATCATCTCCATTTAATTGAAATACATCCGCACCTTGATCGTCTGTATTATC
>OLHJ01000055.1_pt1 | contig 45592 bp, 41 predicted proteins | sample 1609491 | NCBI WGS metagenome assembly OLHJ01 (sample SAMN05416861, study PRJEB24817) | seawater metagenome | isolation source: Sea water | place: Canada:Atlantic | collected 2013-11
ACACAGAGTAGATCGTCGGCAGCGTCAGATGTGTATAAGAGACAGCTATTATAATTTGTGTTTCTAATTCACTTAATGAAGCAACAGATATTCCTAAAAAACGATGATACTCTTTATTTGAATCCCTAGCTGCTCCTTCTGCAATATTAGAAGGAATGGACACAGCACTTCTTCTTATCTGACTTGTTAAGCCATAGACCTCAGATTTAGGGAATTTTGAAGTAATTTTATAAATACGCTCCACCAAATCCATACTGTATTTCCAAGCATCCAATTTTTTATGATCCATATTTATTATTGTTTTGTGATCGGTTAACTGTGATTAGTTAACTGAAAAAATCAACGATTCTGGTTTATATATAATTATTAAATTTTTAGCATACTTTTTTTAAAAAAAATGACACTAACATTAATTCATCTTCACAGTTCACACTTCACAGTTCACACTTCACCCTTAACAGTTAACCCTTCACTCTTCACCCTTCACCATTAAAGTCTTCCATCTATCAAATCTTCCGGAAGAAAGGATTTAACATCAAAAACCACCGAAGTATCCGTAGTATATTTCTCTATATTAAAATCTAAAAACTCATCATGCGATACTGTTAATATAATAGAATCGTAGTTTTCTTTTAAGTGTTTCTCTTCTGAAATCAATGAAATCCCAAATTCACCTTTTACTTCTTCCGCATTTGCCCAAGGGTCAAAAACATCTACATTTAGATGGTAATTCTTTAATTCGGTAATTACATCGATTGCTTTACTATTTCTAATATCTGGGCAATTTTCTTTAAAAGTGATCCCCATTACTAGGGCATTCCCATTTTTGACTTTCCCGTCTTTTTTTATCATTAGCTTTACCACTTCATGCGCTACATAAGATCCCATTCCATCATTCATTCTACGTCCTGCTAAAATAATTTCGGGATTATAGCCTTCTTCTATAGCTTTCTGTGCTAAATAATAAGGGTCTACTCCTATACAATGACCACCCACTAATCCTGGAGTAAATTTTATAAAATTCCATTTGGTCGCAGCAGCTTCTAATACTTCTTGGGTATCTATATCTAATAATCGAAATATTTTAGACAATTCATTTACAAAAGCAATGTTAATGTCTCTTTGTGAATTTTCAATTACTTTGGCCGCTTCAGCAACTTTAATCGAAGGCGCCAAATGCGTACCAGCGGTTATAATAGATGCATATAAATCATCTATATATTCTGCTGCTTCTGGTGTAGAACCAGAAGTCACTTTTAATATTTTAGTAACCGTATGCTTTTTATCTCCCGGGTTAATTCGCTCAGGTGAGTAACCTGCATAAAAGTCTTTGTTGAAGCTTAGTCCTGACACTTCTTCCATTATAGGAACACAAACATCTTCTGTAACTCCTGGATACACTGTAGATTCTATAATAACCACATCGTTTTTTTGAAGCACTTTCCCAACCGCTTCACTTGCCTTTTGCAAAGGAATAAGTACGGGTTGGTTGTATTTGTTTGTTGGCGTAGGAACCGTAATAATATAAACCTGCGCATCTTCTATTTTGGAAGCATCGTCGGTGATTTCTAATCCGAAAGAATTGGAAGTATCCAATACTTCTTGCAATTCTTCTTTAGAAATTTCTAAGGTAAAATCGTTTCCTTGCTTTAATTCAGAAACACGTTTGGAATTAATATCAAAACCTATCACTTTATATTTTGCTGCGAATGCAACTGCTAGTGGTAGTCCGACGTAACCTAATCCTATTATTGCTATGGTGGGATCTTTTTTCAAAGTAAATTATTTTATTTTGCAAATATAAAATTCCTTGCAAGAGAATTGGATAATTTTTTGGTTTAATTATAGTAGAATACTTGATTTTAAGTGAATAATGATAAGTACCCCTTACCCACCTTGGTTGCTGATCAAAATCGAAGTACAAGGAGGCAATAAATTTCGTTTTAAATATATTTATTCTTGATTCTAAATACTTAATACCCGATACTAGATACTAGATACTGATAGATATAAAAGTGTAACTACTTCCGTCTAAACACCTTCTTCACCCGCTTTAAAAGAGACGGTTTCTTTCCATTTTCATGATACCCCTTCCCATAACTTCCATAGCCATAACCGTATCCATATCCATAACCATATTTCGCTTTTTCTTCAAAGAAATTTAACACAAAACTTATATTAGACACCTCTCCAGTTTTATATTTATCATTAATAAAATTAAACATACCTCTTTTGGTATAATTCTGCCTTACAATATACAAGGTTGCATCTGCAAATTTTGTTAACTCTAGCGCATCTGCAACCAAACCTATAGGAGGAGAATCTAGAATGATATAATCGTAAGTCTTTTTTAATTCGTTGATCAATTCCTCCATTCGTTCACCCATTAATAATTCGGAGGGGTTTGGAGGTATGGGACCAGAAGTAATCACATCTAAATGATCCACTTTTGTTTTTTGAATTATCTGATCCAAATTGGCATTATCTATTAAATAATTTACCACTCCAATTTTATTATCAATTTCAAAATCTCCAAATATTTTAGGTTTTCGCAAATCCAAACCTACAATAACTGTCTTTTTATTACTTAAAGCAAAAACAGAGGCAATATTAATAGAGCAAAATGTTTTTCCCTCACCACTAATAGAGGAAGTTAACAACACTGTCTTAGCACCTTCTAAACCCTGTCTTTTATAAATAAATTGAAGACTTGAGCGCAAACCTCTAAAAGCTTCTGCAACCGAAGATTTTGATTTATTAAAGACGACAAGCTTGTCATTACCTATTGCCTTTCCAATTACACCCAAAACAGGTATTTTTGAAAGTTGCTCAATTTCTTTTATTTCAGAAATTTTAGTACTAAAAAAAACTTTTAAGAAAACAATCAAAAAAGGAATTAACAGACCAAATATAAGAGCCATCATATTATTTAGTTGGGTATTGGGTCCAACCTTTCCTCCTCCCGTATCCTTTGCAGAATCTATCACTAGTACATCGCTTACATTCGCGGCTTTAACTAAGCCTGCTTCACTTCGCTTGGCTAAAAATAAATTATATATCCCTTGGCTTAAATTATAGCGACGCTCAATTTTAAATAGCTCTTGTTGCTCTTTAGGAAGTTTCTGTATTTCAGATTCATAATTAGATATCTTATTTTCAATTATAGATATCTCATTATTTAATAATGCTTTAGAAGATTTTAAATTTTCTAACAACACCCTTTTAACCGCATCAATTTGTCTGTCAAGATCCTTAAAAACTGGCGCATCCTCTTTAAAGGTATATTCTAAACTAGAACGCTCTTCAGCTAATGTAATAATTTTCGAAACACTATTAACAACATTAGATTCGGTTATTCCTGCAACAGAAGGGGCAGGGATCTCTCGATAATCAGATCGAGTTTGCAAATAATTTTCTAATACGGAATAATAATTAAGTTGCCTATCAATATCATTTTTTTCAATATCTAAGGTATTTAATTTTAGACTTAAATTACTTCCTTCCTCGTCTAAATTATAGATAGCATTTTTACTTCTAAATTTATCTAAATCTTCTTCTACACTTAATAATTCTTTAGATTTCACTGTTAAGCTACTATCGATAAACTGTATAGTTTTAGTTGCAAATAAATTTTTTCGTTCCAACATATTTTCACTTAATACATCAACAGATGTATTAAGATAATCTACTATTTTAAATTTGTTTTTATTAACTAAACTCAAACGCAAAGTTGAACTTCCATTTTTTTCGGGCTTAACTTTTATGCCCATATAATTTTTAACAATATTATCAAAATTGGAAAAACTAATATAATAAACTGAATTTTCTCGTGCCTTAATTTCAGGATTAGACAATAGAATTCCATTTAAAAAAGGGGTATTAATTTTTTGCCCTAATTTAAATTCTTTTGACAGCTCTTGTGCTTCAAAATATTTGGTTTTTTTCTCTTTGGTATGATAGTTTTGAAAAGTAAAATTTCTAGCTTCTTCAATTATTGTTGAAATTATAAAAGTGGTAGAATCAATAAAAGTTATCTTTAATTGTTTTCCTAATACTTGGTATTTACTAGTATCTATCTTTGCAAAAAATGGTGCTTTTTTGTATGCATCTATTTGTTTGTATTTTCCATCTTTTTTATAATTGATATAACTCTGTAACCTATCTACAACCTTTTCATTATGAGTACGAGACTTTAAAGTAATCACTGCTGTATTTACTTTATCTGTAGTACCTCCCCAATTAAAAGTAAGACTAGTATTAGATGTGAAAAAAGGGTTTTGATCGTCTTTAATAGAAATCATAGTATCTAAACTATAATCTGGTAATTTTCTTATATTAATGTAATATGCAATACTGTAAGATATTGCTAAAGAAATAACAAAAAGAGGCCAAAACCTTAAAAGTTTAAACAACAAGCCCTTAAAATCAAAGGTATTATGTGATTCTAATATTTCAAATTCTTCGCTCATCTATAAGGATGTTATTAATAAAACAGTAGTTATGGTAACTGTTATTAGGGATAAAATTGTAGTAAAAGAACCTAAACCAGTAACCCCAAATCCAGTAGATTTTTGAGGCAATGGATTAATTAAAATCAAATCGTTTGGTCGCACATAATAATAAGGGGAATTCATAGCATTTATATCTGTCAAATCAATATGGTGTACTTTTTGACCTAAAGGATATTGACGTATAACAACAACATTCGTACGATCACCAACTACTGTTATATCTCCATTATTGGCAATAGCTTCCATAATAGTTACCTCATCTCTATATATGATAGTTGAACCAGGGCTATTAATCTCTCCATTGATAGTATAACGTATTCCAGATATTTTTACAGTAACAAAAATATTTGCTTCTTCTTTAAAAAAATCTTTAAGCATCCGTTCTTCAATTTTTTGTCTTACCTCATCCACAGTGTATCCTAAGACCTGCATTTCACCAAAACTAGGAATCCGAATATTCCCATGGGGGTCTACTACAAAACCATCATAATACAATTTTTCTTCCCCAGTAGCATTTGGATTTGCATCGTTTATAGGATTAAAGATCCCAACCTCATTTTGATCTAAAGCTTTCATACGAATACTCAAAAGATCGTTTACTTGCAATCGATATGGTTCTTGGATTTTTCTAACCGTCATTAAACTATCTGTAGTTTCTTCATTTTCTTGCAGATAAGTAAGTTGTTTAGTAGAAACACAGGAGGTGAAATTAAGTGTTAATACAATGAAAAATAGCAGGTAGGTATATTTCATATTAATTGGGTTGTTTTAAGCAAATATAACCTAACCTTAGGAATATTAAAATTAAATCTGTTTTTAGTAAATAAAAACACCTTAATTTGCAAAAAATCGAATTGTGAATTACCTATCTGTTGAAAATATTTCTAAATCATTTGGAGAACGAGTTTTGTTTAAAAACCTTTCCTTTGGTATTAATGAAGGGCAAAAAATAGGCTTTGTTGCTAAAAATGGTACTGGAAAAACTTCCATACTAAATATTATTTCTGGAGATGACATGCCAGATACAGGTAAGGTAGTTTCCAGAAAAGACATTAAAATTTCCTTTCTCTCTCAAGAACCCATACTAGACCCAAATTGTACGATTGAAGAAATTATTCAAACTTCCGATAATTTTATTATAAAAATTATTGCCGACTATGAACATGCTTTACTAAACCCAGAAGATAGCGATGCCTATCAAAAAGCTTTTGATGCCATGGAAGCAAATCAGGCTTGGGATTTTGAAACTGTTTACAAACAAGTATTATCAAAATTAAAATTAGTCGATCTAGACCAAAAAGTTGCCACTATGAGTGGAGGTCAAAAAAAGCGATTGGCATTGGCTAATGCATTATTGGCACAACCGCAACTTTTAATATTAGATGAGCCTACCAATCATTTAGATCTTGAAATGATTGAATGGCTAGAAGAGTTCTTTGCAAAAAGTAATATTACCTTATTTATGGTTACTCACGATCGGTTTTTCTTAGAGCGTGTTTGTAATGAAATTGTAGAATTGGACGAAGGAGTTCTTCATGGCTATAAAGGGAATTACAGTTATTACTTGGAAAAGAGAGATGCTCGAATAGAAAATTTTGCTTCAGAAACCACTAAGGCAAAACAACTCTACAAAAAAGAACTGGATTGGATGCGTCGCCAACCAAAAGCGAGAACTACCAAAAGTAAGTCTAGAATTGATGACTTCCAAGACATTAAAAGTAGAGCGCATCAACGTAGAAATGATCACGAAGTTCAATTAGAATTGAACATGGAACGATTGGGAACTAAGATCGTCGAGTTGCATTCCATTTCTAAGTCCTTTGATGAAAAAAAAATACTGGACAAGTTTGAGTATAATTTTCAAAAAGGAGAGCGAATAGGAATTATTGGTAAAAACGGAACCGGAAAATCTACTTTTTTAAATATGATTACTGGAAGCATCGTTCCAGAAGCTGGTAAAGTTGTCATTGGAGATACCGTAAAGTTTGGATATTACACACAACAAGGAATCCACATAAAAGAAGGTCAAAAGGTAATTGAGGTTATTAGAGAGTTTGGCGATTTTATCCCATTAAAAAAAGGACGTCAAATTTCTGCTCAACAGCTTTTAGAACGCTTTTTATTCGATCGTAAAAAACAATATGATTTTGTAGAAAAGTTAAGTGGTGGAGAACGAAAACGCCTTTATTTGTGTACCATATTGATTCAAAATCCTAATTTTCTAATTCTGGATGAACCCACCAACGATTTAGATATCGTTACCTTAAATGTATTGGAAAACTTTCTATTAGACTTCCCTGGTTGTCTTCTAGTAGTTTCTCACGATCGTTATTTTATGGATAAAATTGTAGATCACTTATTCATTTTTAGAGGAAATACTGTAATAGAAGATTTTCCTGGTAACTATTCAGACTTTAGGGCTTATGAAGACAGTAAAGTAACTGAAAAGAAAGTGGTTTTAGAAGAAAACACTTCTTCAAAAAACAATTGGAAAACACAGGATAACAAATCTAAATTAAGCTATAAGGAGCAGAAAGAACATTCTAAATTGGAAAGTGAAGTTGCTAAATTAGAACGAGAAAAAGAAAGCTTAGAATTAAAATTTACTACCGAGAATTGGGATACTAACGAAATTGGTAAACAATCCCTTATATTACAAGAACTCATACAGAAATTAGAAAGGAAGACCGAACGTTGGTTTGAATTATCTGATAAAATGGAAGGCTAACAAAACAATCTAAACATTTTGTAATTTACATTTTGTTTATTATTGACTTTTATCTTGTTACATAAAACGTTTAAGTCAGGATAGTGAAATATAATATCTAGGCATAAGCCCTTCTATTAAATTAAATTATCTTGCAAACTCAATAACCATCGAACAATATGTCTAATAAAACCGCATTAGTAACTGGAGGAGCTTCCGGCTTAGGGTATGAATTAGCGCTATTACTAGCAAAGGACAACTACAATCTTATTCTAATAGATATCGATGCTAATAAGCTTGAAAAAGCTAAAAACGAAATACAAGAAAAATTCAATTCCGAAGTAACAGTTTTAGTAAAAGATCTTAGTATTGTCAATATTGCAGAGGAGATATTCAATGAAATTAAACACACCCCAATTGATGTTTTAATCAACAATGCTGGCTTTGGATTATACGGCTTTTTTGCTGAAACCAATTGGAAAAGAGAAGCTGCAATGCTCAATTTGCATATTATAACTACTACCCATTTAACCAAACTTCTTTTAAAAGGAATGGTAGAAAGAGGCTCTGGAAAAATATTAAATATGTCCTCCTTAGCTGCTTTTCAACCTGGCCCATTAATGTCTATTTATTATGCATCTAAATCTTATATTTTATCTTTTTCTGAAGCAATAGCAAATGAGTTAAAAGGAACTGGGGTTACCGTTACGGTACTTTGTCCTGGGCAAACAAAAACTTCATTTCAAGAGGTAGTTTCTGAAGGTACTTCAGAAAATAAAATTGGATTTAATATTGCCTCTCCAGACGAAGTTGCAAAGTATGGCTACAAAGCTATGTTGAAAGGAAAATCAGTAGCAATTCCAGGAACATTTAATAAGTTCTTATCGCTATTACCTCGAATTATGCCTAGAAACATAGCAACTTCTATCGTTCGGAAAATCCAAGAAAAAAACAGGGATTAATATTTTTCTAAGACCTCATTAATCGTATTTGAGTATTCCTTTAGAGAAACCAAATCATTATGTCTTCCTTCTGGGATAGTTATAAGGTTCTTATTTTCTTTTACGATACTTTCAAACAAACGCTTTCCTTGCTGATAATCTATTACCTTATCTTTTGTACCATGGTAAATGGTAATTGGACAATTTACTTGATTGATATATTGATAGGTTGGAAATTTATAATGCAATAAAAGTTTTATAGGCAAGAATGAAAATCTAGATTTAGCAATTTCTTCCATACTATAATATGGAGCCTCTAATACCAGATTCTTAACTTTATTTTGAGATGCTACATAGGTTGCAAAAGTGGTTCCTAAACTCCTGCCATATACCGTGATTTGATTCTCCTGATACTCTTTCTTTGTAAAATCATACCATAATTCTGCATCTGCGTATAGATTTTCCATAGATTTTTTCCCAGTACTCTTTCCATAACCCCGATAATCCATAACGATCACCGAATAATTCATTTCTACAAAATATTGAGTGGTCTCACCCCAACCTTGTAAATCTCCAGCATTTCCATGGTAATAAAGGATCACTCCCTTAGAATTTTCCGCTTTAAAATGCAGTCCGTTAAGTTGCGCTCCATCTGTTGTATTTAGCATGATTTCTTCGAATGGATATTCCATTTCAAAAGTATGTTCTTGAGAAAGTAAGCTAGGTAAAAAAATAAGGTTTTCTTGAAAAAAATAAATCACGCCACAAAGTAAACCATAAATATTAAGGAGTAGGAAGGTTAGAATAAATAACTTCTTTTTACTTTTCATATTAGTTTCTTTTAGAAAGAAAATAAAATGTAAAAATAAATTTCATCCTTACAAAAATCAAACTATTACTAGAATATTTTTTTGTCTTTTATCCCAATCGTAATTTTGATAACTTTTCTTTAATTTCATATTGCCATTCTTCAGGAGTCTGAACAGGTCTATTTGGCAAAACCAAAGACTGAACCTTTAATCCTTTTGAATTAAGTTCTTTTAATAATATATCCATATTGCCAAAATCTAAAAATTAATTATAAAATAAATATAAAGTTAAAAATATGAATATCAGTATTTTCCTACGTCTTTTAGATAATGTGCTTGTTTTTCTCTTCTATCCACATACTCATATATTTAATTGACAATAAAGATTGCGTTTGAAGTATTTGCCCAATAAAATTTTTGTTTCGATGCTCTACTAAATTCTTTTGAATAAAAATGACTTGGTTTTCAAACTTTTTTGAAAATAATTTTCTATCAAATCTCCTATTTAGTATCTCTGATGCCTTTTTTTGAGCTATTAACCACTTGTCTTTTTCTCTATATAGTTCAAGGGAAGCTTTTATTATATCTTCTTTATTATCTGCAATCCTTCCTGCAAAAGATAAGTTTCCAGAAATCCCCTCTGCTCCTATTTTTGTGGTAACCGAAGGAGTTTCATTTTTAAACGCTTCCAAAAACTTTCCTTTTAAGCCAGCACCAAAACGCAATGGAGCTAAACATACTCTAGCATTTCTCATAACCTCAGAAACACTAGGTGTCCATCCTTTAATTAAGAATCCTTGTTTTTTATTATGTAATTCTGAAATTTGTTGAGGCGCATAAGCTCCATAAATATGAAGTTCTGCATTTGGAAGTAGTTTTCGTATTTCTGGCCAAATTTCTTTCTTTAAAAACAAAACCGAATCTACATTTGGCTTATGTAAAAGGTTTCCTATTGTGATAAAATGATTCCTTTCTTCAAATTTTGGAAAGCTAGTTTTTTCTAATTTTTTCTCCACTAGAAAAGGAAGGTAATGTAAAATAGAACTGTCAACTTTAAAGGTATCTTGAAGAATCTCCATTTCCACTTCTGAAATAATCAAGGACAAATCACAACGATAGATACTTGCTATCTCCCTTTTTGCAGTTTCCGTAAGCAAGTTTACTTCATTTGTATTATTTTGTGTTTTAACTGCTTCTTGCCTCGCTTTTCTTAAAAAATGTAAATCTTCTGTATCCAATATTCGCAATGCTTTCGGACATTGCTCCGCTACTCTCCAACCAAATTGTTCCTCCGTTATAAAACGATCGAACATTACTATGGAGGGACTTATTTCCTTAATAAATTTATCAAAACTCGAATCATTTAATCGAATAGGTTTAACATTTATATTAAATTTAGATAAGTCTACTGACTTCTCAGAAACCAAAGCAGTACTTGCAAATGTGATAGAAAACTTTTGCTCTTGAAATAGAGAAATAAGTTGCATCATTCTTGTTCCTGCAGCCGTTGTTGTAGGCTCTGGAAAAGTATGACCGATGATAAGTAGTGTTTTCAATATAATTAATTTATAAATCTTTTATTAAAAGGGAAGCAACTCTAATAACAGGTTCTACATTCTCTAAAGAAGTCCAAGCAATATACACTTTGTCTCCTAAAACTTCCAATTTTGGGAATCCTGAAGATCTTTCAGACCTAGTTTTAGAAACTGTGACTGGTTCATTTATTTTACCATTAAAAGACACTTTCGTCAATTGAATCACCGTGTCCACACCTTGTGGTTCCATCCAAAGTACTGCTGCAGACTCCTTATTTAACATCACAACATCTACTCTACCAATAGCATTTCCGGCATCAATTCTATAAGGAAGTCCGAAGGTTTTACCGCTATCCTCAGAAAAGACTACCTGTACTCTTGGATTATCATTTTCAGCAGTAAACCAAGCCATAGTAAGATTTGATTCCAATGCATCAATCTCTGGTCCATTAACCGGACATCCCGGAATAAGCCAATTATCTTCAATTATTGTTTCTGGTTGTGTCCATTGCCCTTCTTCCCATCGTACAATGCTAATGTCCCTTATTTCATCTTCAGATCGATCTCTATAAACAACAACAGGCCCATTTATAGTCATCGTTGTAGCGGTATTGCAACAATCACACACTCGATTATCTAACAAAACATCTTGTTCTATATCTCCATTATTATTAATAATTGCGCCTCTTATCGTCATTTGCTCTTCCCCTTTAGGAACATTTACTGTGGTTCTTCCGTCCAACCAAGTAACAAAAAAGGAATCTTTTTCAAAAGGCAATATGGATACAAAACCATGCTCACTTTGAGTACCATCATCATGGAGGAGAATATTATTTTTCCAGCTTTTATTTTCTTTGGAATATAGGTTTAGCTTTACATCATAGGTATAAGTTCCGCTTGCTGACTTTTGAAGAATATTGGTTAATATATTTCCATTATTTTCAGCAATAGCAGGATAATCAGCCCAGTTCACAAACCAATCTGAGCCAGAAACAATCTTTTCAGGATCCCTCCAATTATTATTTTTGAATAAAGAATACTTTAAAACCGATACTGTATCCTTTTTTTCTACCCAAGACATATATAACTCTTCTCCATTACTGTAAAGACTAGGCAAAGAACTATTCCTTAATGATGGAGTAGGTAAATTTTTCACAAACTCATCATTATTATTAGAAAGAATTTCCTTTGTTTTATTAATTTCCGATTTACACGAAACAAGAAAAATAAAAAACAAAAATGGCAAAGTAGAAAGTCTCATTGTGCTTTTAATTAGGGATATTTAATTATCTGTTTTATTTAGGCTTAAGTATTGGTATAAGTTTTTAATTGCGGCTTTATTATTTTTAACCAATTGCCTTTTAACAAATAGGGCTATCACTATTTTTTTTATTGGAGATTTTTCTTTCCAATAGGTTTCTAAACTAAGCAAACAAGAATTATCTGAAATAGGTGTTATGATAAAGAATTGGTATAATTCTTCTATTAACTTAGGGATTTTGGTTAATTCCCCATAAACAATTTGATTTGGTTTTCCCTTTTTAGTAATCGTCTTAAATTTTAATTGTCTGCCATTTATAACACAAATATGTTCAGAACCCAATCTAGTGACTTCATTTTCATTATAAATAAATTCATCCACACCGTCTACCCAATTATGACGATTTTTATAATTGGTGATTTGCTCTAATAAAACTTCCGAAGAAACATTAAACTCCTTTTCGTAAGCAATTTCTGGAGGGGTATTAAATGTAATAAGTTTAGGTTCTTCAAAGGGCTTTAGTTGCAATTTTGAAGTTTTAACAACAGCATATTGATATTTTATTTCTTTGGAGTCGTAAGAATCACTACCTGTTTGAAAGTTTAATAAATCATTATTTTTAAGACTTCCAATTTCATTTTCTAAATCGCAGCTAATCAAAGTATAATTATCATTAGCGATCGAATTCTTTAATAAGCGATGCGTTTCAATTACTACTTGTCCAAAAGGTTTCCGGTTTCCTTTTACATCGATAAATTGAAGATCTCCTGCATGGGCAATAATTTTTAATTCTAGTTTTGGTGCCGAAGCACAAGCATTACAAGAACATACTCTGTTTTTTTCTAAAATTTTTAAGTGGCTATAGAATGCCGTGAACATGCTTTCAATTTGATCTAAAAGGGATTGCTGCGTTAGCTGTATGTTTTCTTTGTAAAAGAATAAAGCATCTCCTTCTATTTCTGCTAATTCAAGATCTAGGGTATTAGCATCGATAAGTACTTCTAATAGTTCAGCAATAACATGCTGGCTATGTTCAATCTCAGTAGTTTTTACAAATTGAGTAAAACCAGAAATGTCAGGTATAAAAAGTAATGATTTAGCCATTTAAAAGTATTCATTCAATAAAAGTCTAATATAGATAATATATAAACTTTAAAAACAAGAAATGAGGCTTACTTTTTAAGAAATTGAATCTATCAATCCAGAAAAATATTACATAACTTTTGCATACAAATCAAAGTCTTCTGCTCCTGTAATTATTACATTCACAAAATCCCCTGTTCGAATATATCCCTTTTCTGCATTGATAAGGACCTCGTTATCTACATCTGGGCTATCGTATTGAGTTCTACCCACAAAATAGCTTCCTTCCTTACGATCAATAACAACCTTAAACTCTTTTCCTATTTTTTCTTGATTAAGCTCCCAAGAAATTTGAGATTGTATTTCCATAATCTCATTCGCACGTTGCATTTTAACATCTTCAGGTACATCGTCTACAAGATTATAAGCATGTGTATTTTCTTCGTGTGAATATGTAAAACAACCTAAACGATCAAATCGCATTGCTGTTACCCATTGTTTTAGTTCTTGAAAATTCTCTTCGGTTTCTCCAGGATAACCAACGATTAGAGTAGTTCTTATGGCAATACTGGGTACTGTCATTCTAAAATCCTTAAGTAGTTTATTTACTTTTTCTTTTCCAGATCCACGTCGCATCGACTTTAAAATAGAATCTGAAATATGCTGTAATGGAATATCAATATAATTACAAACCTTTGACTCATCTCTCATCACTTCCAAAACATCCAATGGAAAGCCAGTTGGATATGCATAATGCAAACGAATCCAATCTATACCTTCCACCTTAATCAGTTCTTTAAGTAGCTCTGCTAAGTTTCTTTTTTTGTAAATATCTAATCCGTAATAAGTTAAATCTTGTGCTATAAGGATTAATTCTTTTACGCCATTTGCAGCTAATTTTTCAGCTTCAATTACCAATTCTTCAATAGGTGTACTTTTGTGCTTTCCTCTCATTATTGGGATTGCACAAAATGAACAAGGTCGATCACAACCTTCGGCAATTTTTAAATATGCGTAGTTCTTTGGAGTTGTAGTAAGACGTTCTCCAATTAATTCGTGTTTATAATCAGCCTCTAAAGCCTTTAACAATGCGGGAAGTTCTGTAGTACCAAAATATTGATCCACACTTGGAATTTCCTTTTGTAAATCGGGCTTATACCTTTCAGAAAGGCATCCAGTTACAAAAACTTTATCTACAATTCCCTCTTCTTTTTTGCCTACGTATTCTAGAATAGTATTAATGCTTTCCTCTTTGGCATTGGCAATAAAACCACAGGTATTGATAACAACAATATTCCCTTCTTCCTCATGAACGACGTCTTTATCGTTAGCACGAAGTTGTCCCATTAACACTTCACTATCGTAAACGTTTTTTGAACAACCCAGAGTTACTACGTTGATCTTATTTTTTTTAATTGTTTTTGTACGCATTATTTAAAGAATGAATCTACGAATTCGATTTTATTAAAAACTTGCAAGTCTTCGATACCTTCACCAACACCAATATATTTAACAGGAATTTTAAATTGATCACTAATTCCTATTACAACACCACCTTTAGCGGTGCCATCTAATTTGGTAACGGCCAATGAAGTTACTTCGGTTGCTGCAGTAAATTGTTTGGCTTGTTCAAAAGCATTTTGCCCTGTGGAACCATCTAACACTAATAGTACTTCATTTGGTGTCTCTGGTAATACTTTTTGCATCACCCTTTTTACTTTGGTGAGCTCGTTCATTAAGTTTACTTTATTGTGAAGTCTTCCAGCGGTATCAATAATTACCACATCTGCATTTTGTGTTACTGCACTTTCTAAGGTATCAAAAGCAACACTTGCTGGGTCACTTCCCATACTTTGCTTTATAAGTGGTACATCTGTTCGGTCTGCCCAAACTTGAAGTTGATCAATTGCGGCAGCACGAAAGGTATCTGCTGCACCCAAAACAACCTTTTTACCAGCCTTTTTAAATTGATATGCCAATTTACCAATAGTTGTCGTTTTACCTACCCCATTAACACCAACCACCATAATTACATATGGAGTCTTTTGAACTGGAATATCAAACTCTGTTGCCTCACCACTATTTGTTTCACTTAATAATCCAGCAATTTCTTCTCGCAGTATTTTATTAAGTTCCTCGGTTCCTAGGTATTTATCATTTGCAACTCGTTCTTCAATTCGGTCTATAACTTTAAGTGTTGTCTCCACACCTACATCACTACTTACCAAAACTTCTTCCAGATTATCTAGAACATCAGCATCAACTTTGCTTTTACCAGCAACAGCTTTACTCAACTTATCAAGAAAGGAAACTTTAGTTTTTTCAAGTCCTTTATCTAAAGTTTCTTTTTTCTCTTTTGAAAATATTTTTTTAAAAAAACTCATCTATAGTTTTTATTTTGAGCTTACAAAGATACATCTTCACAATAGCTTTGAAGCAAAAAGTTTAGAAAATAGAAAGAGCCACTTTTAAAAAAAGTGGCTCTTTAACTATATACTAAAAATTGATTATTTCTTACTTAACCAATCACTTACTTTATCTGGAGACATAATAGACTCTACAAAAGTATATGCTCCGGATTTTTCCGATTTTACCATCTTGATAGCCTTAGTTAAACGCTTAGACCCTGATTGTAATGATGCTATTGATTTCTTTGCCATGGCTTCTTATTTTATCTCCTTATGAACCGTCATCTTTTTAAGAATTGGGTTGAATTTTTTAATCTCCATACGATCTGGAGTATTCTTTTTATTTTTAGTAGTAATATATCGTGAAGTTCCTGGCTTACCAGAGTTTTTATGCTCTGTACACTCTAAAATTACTTGAACTCTATTTCCTCTTTTAGCCATTATAGTAGACTTTTATATTGTTAATGCAATTATTTATTTAAATAGCCGTTTGCACGAGCTTCTTTAACAACTGCAGTAATTCCTTTTTTATTAATTGTTTTTAATACGGAAGCAGCAACTTTAATAGTAATCCACTTATCTTCTTCAGGAAGATAAAAACGTTTTTTGATTAGGTTAACATTAAACCTCCGTCTGGTTCTATTTAAAGCGTGAGAAACATTGTTTCCAAACATCGCCCTTTTTCCAGTAAGTTCACATACTCTAGACATTAATTATATCTTTTAATTATTTTTACAGGGTGCAAATTTAAGTAAATTTATCCTTATGTACAACAAAAGAAATTTAGTTTTTTAAAATTTCTTTTAAAAGTAATTCTAAAGCCTTATTTGTCGCTTTAGCCACAACTCTTTCTCTAGGTTCTCCAAAATTAAATTTTTCTGAGAAAACACCACTCGGACTAGCAATTGCAATAAAAACCGTTCCAAGCTCATCGACAGCATCTCCTTTTGTTGGACCAGCAATACCCGTGGTTGAAAGTGCATAATCAGTATTAAACAATTTGTTAGATTGAACAGCCATTGCCTCTGCAACTTCTTTACTCACTACTGTATGCTCATTTATCAACTGTTCATCTACACCTAAAACATCAATTTTGGTATCGGTTGCATAAGGCACAGTACTCCCTCTAAAAAAGGCTGAAATCCCTGCTAAGGACGTAATTTGTTCTGTTATTGCTCCACCAGTGCAACTTTCTGTTAAACTTAAAGTTTTTTCCTTTTGAATAAACAATTTAGCTATTCGTCCTACAATGGCAGTTTCTTCTTCATATCCTATTGCAATCTCATTTAACAGACCATGCAAAACTTTCATTTCTTTATCTACAGCCCTAACCACATTTTCCTTCACTTTTCCTTTTGAGGATAATCGCAATCTAACTCTTCCTAAAGATGGCAAATAAGCAAGCTTAATAGATTTTGGTAATTTATCTTCCCACTTATGAATGATTCTTACAATTTCACTTTCCCCCATGCCATAAGTCAATAAGGTTCTATGGTAAATAAAGGGGCAATCAAATTTATCAACTATTCTTGGTAAAACTTCAGATTCAATCAACCGCTTCATTTCGTAGGGTACGCCTGGCAAAGAAATAAAAACTGTTTCGTTCTTCTCCATCCACATTCCTGGTGCGGATCCAAAATTATTTTTTAATACTGTTGCTCTTGAAGGGACTAATGCCTGGTTTAGACTTTCAGGCAATAAGGGGTGATTTGTAAATTTTTTGTAGAGTGCTTTTACATGAGTTAAAACTGCTTTATCTTCAACCAAGGTATCTTCTAAATATTTACAGAAAGTTTGTTTGGTAATATCATCTTTTGTAGGCCCTAATCCTCCAGTAACGATTACTATATCCACTCTTTTTTCAGCATCATTCAATGCCTGTAAAATATGAGCTTCATCGTCTTGAATGGATGTAAGTTGGTAAACCTGAACTCCAATTTTATTGAGTTCTTTAGAAATGAATGCTGAGTTTGTGTCTACAATCTGACCAATTAAAATCTCATCTCCAATTGTGATTATTTCAGCAAGCATCTATAAATTAAAATCTCTTTTTAATTCATCAAAAACAGTATGTAACTTAGTAGAAATGTTCTCAATATTTGCACTTATTGAAGATTGACTCTTTAAAGATCTTGTCCAAGATTCTAGGCTAGTAATATCCTTACCTAAATTTAAACCAAACATTTCTAAATTTGGTTTCATTTTATGCGCGAATTGATAGGCTAACTCTCTATTGTTATTTACAATAGCCTCTTCCATTGCTTTTAAGTCTGGCGGAATCTCTTCTAAGAAAGTTTTTGCAATAATTGCAATAAATTCTTTATCGCCGCCAGCAATTTCATTAAGATTTTCAATTGAATAGTTTTTACTCATTTATTTAACTTTTATAGAAAACACTTCTGTGTTTTCAATGAAACCAGTCAAAGTATCATTAGAGATTACTTTGGCAACTCCCGAAGGTGTGCCCGTAAATATAACATCTCCAATCTTTAAAGTAAAATATTTTGAAATATATTCGATTAACGCATCAATTTTCCACAACATTAAGGAGGTATTTCCGCTTTGTTGCAGTTTATCGTTTTTTTCTAGCCTAAAATTAATGTCATTAACATTGCTAAAAGTACTCTTTGGAAGAAATTTACCAATAACAGCAGATCCATCAAATCCTTTTGACTTTTCCCAAGGCAAACCCTTTTCTTTTAATTCAGACTGAAGATCTCTTGCAGTAAAATCGATTCCTAAACCTATTTCATCGTAATATTTATATGCAAATTTTTTATCGATGTGTTTTCCTACTCGATTAATTTTAACTAAAATTTCGACTTCGTGATGCACATTGTTTGAAAATTCAGGAATAAAGAAGGCTTGCTTTTTTAAAACGATTGCAGTATCTGGTTTTAAAAATAAAACCGGTTCTCTAGGAGTTGCATTATTAAGCTCCTCAATATGTTCAGCATAATTTCTACCTACACAAATGATTTTCATAAGCCCAATATAATTGTTAATTTGGTTATACTTCGACGAGCACAGCACAGGTATGCTTTCGCTATTAACAAAAACCTAAAGCGCTCGTTTTATTTATTATTAAATTTTTGTTTTAATAAATCTAATCCTTCATTTGTTATTGGACCAGCATCTTTATTTTTTATTCTCGTTTTCAAATCACGCAATACCTTCTTCGTATATTTAGGAAAGTCTGCGTTTTGAATCCAACTAAAATAACCTGGCTCCGTTTTAAATAACTCCTCTATTACTTTGCCTTTGTGCTTTCCGAAAGAAATTATCTCTTGACCTTCTTTATTATACCCAACAAATCCTGCAAAATCTGCAAAGTTTTGATGCGAACTAAAACTTGAAAGAAAATCAATATCGTTTTCTAAATCTTCATATTTATCTAACTGAGCTTTTAACACTTCATAAGTAGCCATCGTATCGGCTTCAGCACTGTGAGCGTTTGTTAAATCTTTATCGCAATAGAAATTATACGCAGCTTCTAATGTCCTTTTTTCCATTTTATGAAAAATAGTCTGAACATCTACTGCTACGTTTTTCTTTAAATCGAAATCTATTTCAGCTCTCAATAATTCTTCGGCAAGAAGAGGTATATCGAATCTATTAGAGTTAAAACCACCTAAATCGCTATCTTTAATAAGTTCGTATACTTTGGAAGCTAATTCCTTAAAAGTCGGCTCATTCGCTACCATTTCATCAGAAATACCATGAATTGCAGTGGTAACAGCAGGAATCTTCATCTCTGGGTTAACCCGCCAAGTAAAACTTTCTTTATTTCCGTTAGGAAAAACTTTAAGAATGGATATTTCAACAATTCTATCTTTAGAAACATTGGTTCCAGTAGTCTCTAAATCAAAAAAACAAATAGGTTTATTTAGTTTTAATTCCATTAAAAAATCAATTCTGTGTTAAAGATTTATAATCTATACCTCTCTATTACTATCCCAAGCTTCTAAATAATCTGCTACGGCTTTTACAAACTGTCCACCTAAAGCTCCGTTTACAACTCTATGATCGTAAGAATGAGATAAAAACATTTTATAGCGTATTCCAATAAAGTCACCATCTGGTGTTTCAATTACCGCTGGAACTTTTCTAATGGCTCCTAAAGCCAAAATTCCAACTTGTGGTTGATTAATAATTGGAGTTCCCATAATACTACCAAAAGTACCTACATTGGTTACCGTATAAGTTCCGCCTTGTATATCATCTGGTTTTAATTTTCCATCACGTGCACGACCAGCAAGATCATTCACTGCTTTAGCCATACCAACTAGGTTCAGTTGATCTGCATTTTTTATCACAGGAACAATTAAATTTCCGTCCCCTAGTGCGGCTGCCATCCCTAAGTTAATATTTTTTCTCTTGATAATTTTATCCCCATCTACAGAAATGTTTAACATAGGATAAAGTTTCAATGCTTTAGCAACCGCTTCTAAGAATATTGGAGTAAACGTAAGGTTCTCTCCTTCGCGTTTTGCAAAACTATCTTTCACTTTTTTACGCCAATTCCAAATATTGGTAACATCTGCCTCTATAAAAGATTGCACATGGGCAGCTGTTTGGATACTCTCTACCATATGGTGAGCTATTAGCTTACCCATACGTGACATTTCTATAATTTCATCACCTCCATTTATAGATATTGTGCTTCGACTAGGCTCAGCAACCGTATTCTTTTGTTTAGAAGATGTGCTTGTTGTTATATTTTGTTTAGCAGGTTGCGCTTTACGTTTTTCTATATATTCTAAGATATCGTTTTTAGTAACCCTACCTTCATTTCCAGTACCAGAAATACCGTCCAATTCTTGCTGAGAAACCTCTTCGGTTGCAGCAATTTTTTTAACTAATGGAGAATAAAATCTTTTATCTGAGCTTTGAACAACTGTTTGAGCTACTTCAATAGTAGCTTCTACTTTAGCAACAACTTCTGGTGATGGACTTGAAACAGTTTCTTTAGCAACAACAGTACTTGCTTCTTGAACTGCGTTTTCTCCTTCAATTTCAATAACTGCAATGGTTTGTCCAACTTGTATCACATCGTCTACTTCAAACAACTTTTCAACCAAAACACCAGACACCTCACTTGGCACCTCACTATCTACCTTATCTGTTGCAATCTCTAACACCGCCTCATCTTCCTCAATGGTATCACCCACCTCTTTAAGCCAGCTTGTTAGTGTAGCCTCTGCAACACTTTCACCCATTTTTGGAAGTTTCAATTCAAATTTTGCCATAATAATTTTCTTACTAAACCTGTTTTATTTTAACGATGCAAAATTAGTTAAAATTTATATGTTAATTGTAGCTATTTTTTTAAAATACTTGAACAGACCCTTTTTGATCGCTTTGGTCGCTTCCCAACAGGAAACTACAACTAGGAGGACATATGCGAAAGGTGTTTCCTTGATTAGCCAATTTTTTCATCACCATAAATATTTGAGAATAGGACATATAATCTACATCAAAAATAATATGACTGTTTGTGATGATTTCATCTGAAAAAATGGTCTTTGAAGTTGTTTTAATTTTTGAGCTGTGTGTTTCTGAAATATTTTTAAGCAACATCAAGTTTTCTGTCAAGACATAGATAGTTTTATCTTCTTGAGAATCGATAGACTGACTCTGAATTGTTTTATTACGACTATTTTTTGCAATAAAAAGTCCCACACGCACTAAAGAATTGAATAAGAAATTAGTTTTAAAATGTTTTTTATAAAAAATTTCCATCGCTCCATAAAAACGATCTAAATATTCCGCGTTTTTCATTGTACTCTCTCCTTTATAATGCAAAATACTTATATCACCTAAATAATGGTTTTTATATCCAGCCTTGGTTATTTTATAGGAAAAATCTATATCCTCTCCATACATAAAATAGTCTTCATCAAAACCATTAACCTCATTATAAACCTTTCTTTCCAATAACATAAAAGCACCTACCAAAACAGCAACTTGCCCTTTTCCTTCTGGAGTAATATGGTTTGCATAATAGCTTTTTCCACTACCAAATAGTTTAAGTAAAGAAGCTTTTGGTGTTGGTAAATTTCGTTTGCTTTCTGGTAAGTAAGCACCTGTACCATCCATTAAGTAAATTCCTAGTACCCCTAAGTCACTGATACTTTCTGCATAAAATAGTGCCTTTACAAAGGTATCTTCAGCAACTGCAGTATCTGGATTTAATATACAGACATATTCTCCCTTTGCGATTTTCACCGCTTGATTGTTTGCTTTACTAAAGCCAACGTTTTCTTTATTTTCGATTAAGGTTATTTCAGGAAATTTCGTTTTCACCATAGTACAACTATCGTCTGGCGAATTGTTATCTATAATGATAATTTCTGAATCAATAATTTTCAAACTTCGCTGAACACTTAGAATGCACTGTTCTAAAAAATATTGAACATTATAATTAAGTATGATTACAGATAACTTCAAAATCAAGAATTTTTTAAGGAAGCTTCAAAAGGAATTCTATTCACAATACTTCTACCAAGGGTAACCTCATCTGCATATTCTAATTCATCGCCCACCGATATCCCTCTTGCAATGGTAGTGGTAGTAATTTCATATTGCTCTATTTGTCTAAAAATAAAAAAGTTGGTAGTATCTCCTTCCATAGTAGAACTAAGAGCAAAAATAAGCTCTTTCACCTTTCCAGATTTTACTTTTTCCACTAGGGATGCAATATTTAACTCACTAGGACCAATTCCATCCATAGGGGATATTTTACCACCTAATACATGATATTGCCCTCTAAATTGGCTTGTATTTTCTATTGCCATTACATCGCGAATATCTTCTACAACACAAATAATTTCTTCACGTCTATTTTGATTGGAACATATTTCGCATAATTCCTTGTCTGATATATTATGACAATTTTTACAAAATATTATTTCATCTCTCATTAACTGCAGACTTTGCGAAAGATTTTGAGTATGTTCTTTGGGTTGCTTTAATAGGTGCAATACCAAACGTAAAGCCGTACGTTTCCCAATACCCGGAAATTGTGACATTTCGTTTACTGCGTTTTCAAGAAGTTTTGATGAAAAATCCATTGCTAATTTATGGATAGCAAGATAAAAAAAATGCTTCAGAAAAAAATTAATTTTCCTGAAGCATTACAATCTAAATTTTTAATTCTTATTCTTTAATAAGTTTTTTGGTTACCGCTCCTTTATCAGAATTAATTCTAATAAAATAGATGCCATTATTTAATTCAGAAATATCCATTGTATGCTCATTAGAGATAGATACATCTGCTTGATAAATAACTAATTTCCCTAATATATCGAACACTCTAATATCTGCATCAACGCTTTTCTGAAGATTTATAGTTACTGTTGAGTTTGCTGGATTAGGATACAAAGCTATGCTAGATTCAGATATAAAATCCTCAGTCCCTAAATTAGGATTCCCTTTTTGAGAAGACCAAAAACCTCTTCCATAAGTAGCCGCATAAATTTTACCATCCACAGAATTTATTTCCATTTCATTGATAATTACATTTGGCAAGTTATTACTATATGGTTGCCATTCAGTAAAAGTATTGTCTATATAGTATATACCGTAATTCATCCCTACATATAAAGCTTCCGCTCCATTATCATCCCACACCACAGACATTGCACTAAAATTAGGCAAGTTAAATAAATAACTGTTCCAAGTAACACCTCCATCTGAAGATACAACAACCTTATCTCCACTACTAGTAGCAACAGCCACTAAATCTGGATTAGTTGGGTGAATAGCGATAGATCTAATTAAACCTACAGGAGGTGTCATTATTTCCCAGTCTGTAGCTCCACCATCTGTTGTTTTGTATAAAAATGTACTTCTTCCAGCATACATTACTTGATTGTTTGAAGGAGCAATTTTTAAATGATCTAAACTAGAAGGGAATTGTTGAGAGATTTCTACCCAACTACCTCCTCCTCCACCGGATTCAGATTTGTAAACAAAATTATATCCTAAATAAATGGTATTCGTAACTGTTGGATCTTGTTCAAAAGGAGTTACCCAATTTCCTTGTCCTACTCCTGGTTCACTTAATCCATTTTGTGTAAGTCCACCATTATCTGTTCTGTACAATTGCCCATTTTGAGAAGTACCAAACATTCTAAGAGGATTATCTTTATCGATAAATGATTCCATACCATCAGCTCCTAGCCAATCTCTCCATCCTTCTTCAGAAGTATAAAATGAAGTCCCATTATCTTGAGAACCTCCAGAGATAATAACATCTTGAGATTGTGTAATACCAAGTTTATAGTTTTGTCTTATGCCTAATCCTTGATGGATACTTTCAAAATAAGTAGCATTTAATACGGGAGTATTTTCAGCTTTAAAAAGCCCACCATCTGTTCCTGCGAACATCGTTGTTCCTGCAAATACTAATAAATCCACATCTGCATGACAGTATCCTTTACCTGCATTTTCAGCTTGAGTTGGAATCCAATCTGATGTGTTTTCAAAATCAACTCCACCATTCATAGAACGCCAAGTAAGTACTCCTGCAATATGCACTTCATTAACATCTGCTGGATTTACAGCAACGTCCATATCTCTGGGAGCTTGTCCTCCAGAATCAACACCATTGGTGTCATAACCAAAATAATTTCTTCCAGCATGATTTAATTCTGTAAAACTACTTCCACTATCGTTAGAAACATAAAAACCACCAAAACTTCCACCGGATGCTTCTACTACATAAACTACCTCTGGATCATCAAGAGAGACAGCCATCATTTTAGGAGCTGTAGGAAATCCTCCAATAGTTGTAAATGTATCTCCTCCGTCTGTAGAAATATGAACACTGTTTCCTGAAGCATAAACAACACTTGGGTCTCCAGGCTTAAATTCAAGGTCATAACCTCTATTATCTGTTACTGCAGAAGTCCAAGTAACACCACCATCTATAGATTTTTTAATACCTCCATTTTGAGATGTAGCAAACATAATATTAGAATCTGTAGGGTGAATTAAAATTCTATTCACATTTGAAGTTCCTAAATCCCCTAATTGATTCCAAGTTGCACCAGAATCGGTAGATTTATAAATCAAACCATTATCAGATCCAAAAATATAATTATTAGAATTTGCAGGATCAATTACTACAGAGTAAACAGATAAATTTGAAAAGAAATCACCAAGAGGTGTCCAATTTAATCCCCCATCTGTAGTACTCCAAACTCCACCAGTTTGAGCACCTACAATAATATGATCAATATCATTTTTATCTATATCGACTCCTGTGATTCTTCCTAAACCAGGACTCCATGCAGAAGTAGCATTATAGTTAAAAGGACCTAGTTCTTCCCAGTTATCTGTACCTGCTTGTCTGTTTTGTGAAGTTTCATTTAAATATGCATTATATCTTTCTAATTCTGCTATATTCTCTTCTGAAGTTGGTAAATAACCATTTTCATTCATTAAACGCATGGCATTATATTCCCAACGCTTAAACTGTTTATAACCAGACCCTCTACCCTTATCGATATCTGCAAAATATGCTTCTGCATTTTCGATTATTTCTTCAACACTAAAAGTGCCCTCATCTATCATTACCTTATATTCTTGAGAATGAGCAGTGATTACTCCAAGAAAAAACACAAACATTACTAATAATTTTTTTTTCATAGCTTTAATTTAATTTTTTAAAAGCCGAAAGTAATATTAATATTCTTTAAAAATTAATAAAATATTCTTAAAATTTTAACTATTAAGAAATTAGAAAAAAAACCTTCAGAAAAAATGATTATTTTATGAAGGATTGTATTTTTACAAGAAATCATAATTAGAAGAACGCTCATGCAACCCATTCATATATTATTACTAATCGGCTGTTATTTTGGATTACTATTTTTTATCTCTTATTTAACTGGGAAAGAAGACAGCAATGAAGCCTTTTTTAAAGCAAACAAGCAATCTCCTTGGTATATAGTTGCCTTTGGAATGATAGGAGCTACTTTATCTGGCGTCACTTTTATTTCTGTTCCTGGTACCGTAGCAGCTCAACAATTTGGGTATATGCAGATGGTTTTTGGCTATATATTTGGCACCATAGTTATCGCTTTTGTGCTTTTGCCTATTTACTACAAGTATAATGTAACTTCTATTTACGAATTTTTGAACCAGCGCTTAGGATCTAAATCACATAAGATCGGAGCATTTTTCTTTTTACTTTCCAGAACGATTGGGGCAGCATTTCGTATATTTTTAGTTGCATTGGCAATGCAATATTTAATTTTTGATGAATGGGAAATTCCATTTATTATCACTGTTATTTTTTCAATTTTATTAATTTGGATATATACTCATAGAGGAGGAATTAAAACGATTGTTTGGACAGATACTTTACAAACCTTCTTTATGCTTTCGGCAGTGATATTCGCCATCTATTTTATCAATCAAAAAATAGGTTGGAGTTTTTCTGAATTATTAGCTTCAGAGGAATTAAAACAATACAATAAAATTTTATTTACAAGTGATTATAATAGCAAAGCATATTTTTTAAAATCTTTTTTTGGAGGGGTATTTATTACAATAGCCATGACAGGAGTGGATCAAGATATGATGCAAAAAAACCTTACTTGTAGAAACCTGAAAGATGCTCAAAAAAACATGCTCTCAATGGTTAGTTTATTGGTAGTTGTGAATTTTGTGTTTTTACTATTGGGTGCACTATTATATATATTTATTAATAAATTCGGATTAGAAGTTCCGGTAATTGATGGGGTTAAAAGAACCGATTTATTATTCCCATTAGTAGCGGTTAAAAGTGGATTAGGATTACCTCTTGCAATGGTGTTTATCCTTGGTATAATTGCTGCAGCTTATTCTAGTGCAGATTCTGCCCTAACCTCTTTAACGACCTCTTATTGTGTAGATTTTTTAGATATAGAACATAAAGAGAAATCTATTCAGAAATCCCTAAGAAAAAAAGTTCATATTGCTTTTTCAATTGTTCTAGTAATAGTCGTTGTTATATTTAATAGTGTTCTTGAAAGAGATGTGATAACAGGTTTGTTTACTATAGCTTCCTATACTTACGGTCCTCTTTTAGGTTTATTTGCTTTTGGAATTATCACCAAATATAAAGTTAAAGAAAACTATGTTTTAATAGTATGTATCCTCTCGGTTGTCCTTAGTTATTTTTTAAATGAATATTCTGTTATTTTATTAAACGGATATCAATTTAGTTTTGAACTATTAGGATTAAATGGCTTCTTTACATTTTTAGGTTTATATCTTATTAGAAGAAAAAAATAATCAATATTGATTGGTACCTAATAATACTAAAGTACAAGCAGCTTCAAATTCAATATTATTATTTTTTAAAATTTTATAGAGCTCAGGGTTTTCTGTTCCTGGATTAAAAATAACACGCTTAGGATTTAAAGAGACTATGTAATCGTAAAAATCAATTTGCCTACTAGGGTTTAAGTATAAGGTGATTGTGTCAACATCCTTATAGGCTTTCCTTTCCTTCGTAATATGCACTCCATTTAGCTCCCCTTCTCTCAAGCCTATCGCTATTACAGGATGATTATATTGAGTCAAACGATTAATCGCCAAGTAAGAATATCTAGCGGGATTTAAACTAGCTCCAATAACAAGAGTTTTTTTCATTTTAAGATTTGAGTTTTAATAATACTATGTTAAAAATTCATTTAAATGTAACAATACTATTTTTAGTACGTCTATAAAGTAGAAATATTTCAAACTTTACTGTGTGATTTTTACGTTGATGGTTAGTGTTAATAATCATGGTAAAGTCTCAAGCCCAAAGATAGCTCTTTGGGCTTGTTTGTTAATATATGTTAAAGTCTAATTTAGCTGTAACATTTTTTTTGGAGGATCGTCTTATTTTTAATCAAAACAGCTACTTTTTTTAAATAGAATGAGCAAATAATTCATCAACAATCAATCAATCAAAAAATGAAACAGTTAATTACTCTTTTAGCAATAATGCTAAGCTTATCTACCTATGCATTAAACGATCCTGACCCAGAAAAAAACGGATCTATCACAGGTTCTGTGATAGACAAAATCCTTCAAGAACCCCTACCCTATGTTTCCATAGTAATCCATGATTTAAATGGAGAAATTATTACGGGTGGAATTACAGATGAAAACGGAAGCTTTATCATTGAAGGAATCCCTGAAGGTAAAAGCAATTTAACCATACAATATATTGGCTATAAAGCTTATAAAAATGAAATTGAAATTTCTAAAAAATCTAGAAAACTAAGCCTTGGCAGAATTGAATTAGAAGAAGATATAGAATCTTTAGATGAAGTTGTTATAAGAGCTGAAACTTCTACCATTCAACAAAAAACAGATCGAAAAGTGATTACAGTTGGAAAGGATTTAGTAACGGCAGGTCCTACTGCTTCAGAACTAATGAATAACCTACCAACTGTAAATGTAAACCCACAAACGGGTGAAATTTCTATGCGAGGTAATAGCAATGTTCAAGTAATGGTAGATGGCAAATTAACCAATGTTCCAATTGCACAATTGCTAAAACAAATTCCTTCTTCAGCTATAAAACAAGTGGAGTTAATAACGAATCCTTCTGCAAAATATAATCCTGAAGGAATGAGTGGAATTATAAATATTGTACTTCATAAAAATGTAAAACTTGGAATGAACGGTACAGCTAACGTTGGACTTACTTATGAAGAGCAAGCAAAATTTAATGCGTCTTTAGATTTAAATTACAGAAATGGAAAATTTAATCTCTATGGAAACTATGCTAATAATATAGCTAAAAATGAAAATTATGGAAATATTTTCCGGCCAAATGATAATTCTGAGCAGCTATTTAATTTCCTAGATGACAATAAATCTAACTTATTTAAAATTGGACTTGATTTTTATTTAAATGAAAAGAATACAATCTCTTTCTTTACAACTCAAAATTTTTATGATGGAAAAACTACTGGTGTTACAGATATTTTCTATTATGACAATCCAGAATACGATCTAACACAAGATTTTATTAGTGATGGCAGTAATGTCTCCTCTAGCTATAACTTTGATTATAAATTAGATTTTGAAAAAGAAGGACATAATATAGAATTAGAAGCAGATTATAACGAATATGACAGTGAAGACGAAACTATTTTTTATTTTTCTGGAGCTTCAGAAGTCCCTAATTATGAAGATTTCATAGATGTAGAAAGCGAACGAGTAACGGTTAATTTAGACTATGTAAACCCCTTAACCGAAGATTCAAATTTAGAACTAGGAGCAGAAGCAAGACTATACAAAACCTTAAATGATTATCGTTCCACTGGATTTGCATATAACTCAAATGGAGAATTAGTTTCAACTCCAGCCACAAAATTTAAATATTCTAGAGATATTTATTCCGCTTATGTTACTTACGGGAGAAACTATGACAAATGGTCTTACCAAGCTGGTGTTCGTGCAGAAACGGTAGAGGTTATAGCCGACACAAATGCAGTTAGATCTTTTGAAAATGATTATGTAGAATTTTATCCTTCTGCATTTGTCACTTATACTCCTTCAGAAAAGAATAATTATCAAGTTAGTTATAGTCGTCGTGTAGACCGTCCTGGAATTAGTCAAGTTAACCCAATTAGAGAATGGAGTACACCATTAATTTCTTCTTTTGGAAATACAGAATTAGTACCACAATTCACCAACTCGATTGAAGCAAACTATACTAGAAAACTTGAAAAAGGAAGCATTACTGGTGGAGTATTTTATCGTGCAATTACCGATGAAATAAACAGAGCCGTTTTTATTGATCGAACAGATTATAATAAAGTAATACTAACTTTTGATAACTTCGATAATACCTCAGCTTATGGTTTTGAAATTTCAGCAAGTTACAAACCTACTAAATGGTGGAGTTTTAATACCAGTTTCGACTTGTATTCTCAAATACAAACTGGAATTATAGAAAATTTAGAAGACACGGGTGATATTCCACCTACCGAAGAAAATATAATAATTGAAGAAACAGAAGTTGAAAATGTCGCTTGGAATTTTAGAATGTTCAATAACTTTAAAGCTACAAAAAAATTAACCTTTTCAGCTTTCCTATTCTATAGAGGAGAAAATAAAGGTTTACAATTTGAAGTTGACCCTATGTACTTTGTCAATTTAGGTGCAAGATATAGCCTATGGGATGATCGAGGAACGTTTAGTATTAATTATAATGATATTTTTAATACCATGGAATTTTCTTTTGAAGGTAGTAGCCCATATCCACAAGTTGGAGCGTTTAACTGGGAAAGCAATACTGTTTATGTTGGCTTATCCTACCGCTTTGGAGGAGGAAAATACCAAGCTAAATCTAGAAAACGTAGAAATAATGACGAAAAATCTGGAGGTGGCGGATTGTTCTAAAATTCTAAAAAAACAGGTTGTTATTCTTATGTTAAAATTACCTAACAATTGTAACATGGCATAGTTATTACAGTCTATATAGTAACAGAAAGTTTATGATTTATTTGAATTAACCACTCTAAGGAATAAACAAAAAGTTAGTATTATAAAAAGCTCCTTAAGCAATTGTTTAAGGGGCTTTTATTTTTACCATCTAATTACCGCACTAGCCCAAGTAAATCCACTACCAAAGGCTGCCAAAACCACTAAATCCCCTTCTTTAACCTTTCCTTCTTCCCATGCTTCAGATAATGCAATAATTATAGAAGCTGCTGTTGTATTCCCATACTTTTGGATATTATTATAAACTTGATCGTCTCTTAGTTTAAACTTTTTTTGTACAAATTGAGAGATACGCAAATTTGCTTGATGTGGAATTAACATATCTATTTCATCCACAGATAAATTATTTGCTTGTAGCCCTTCCATAATGACTTCAGAAAAACGAACTACCGCATTTTTAAATACAAAGGTTCCATTCATATATGGGAAGTATGAAATATCATCTGGATTATTTAAAAGTTCCGGAACCCAATGTGCAATGCTAGGACTTTCAACAGTCAGCTCTCTTGCGTGTTTTCCCTCACTATGTAAATGCGTAGATAATATCCCTCTAGAGGAATCTTCGCTTCTAGATAAAACTGCTGCTCCTGCTCCATCACCAAAAATAACAGATACTCCACGACCTCGAGTGGTAACATCTAATCCTCCAGAATGATATTCAGAACCAATCACTAAAATGTTTTTATACATTCCCGTTTTAATAAATTGATCTGCTACAGACAAAGCATATATAAAACCCGAACATTGATTCCGTACATCTAATGCACCAACTGTTTGCATATCTAACATCTCTTGTATTTGTACTCCACAACCTGGAAAATACATATCTGGACTAAGAGTTGCAAACACTATAAAGTCGATATCATCTTTGGACAATCCTGCTCTTTCAATAGCAATTTTAGAAGCTTTAACTCCCATACTTGCAGAAGTTTCATTGCTTCCTTCTTCAATCCATCTACGTTCCTTTATTCCTGTTCTTTCTTGAATCCACTCATCATTGGTATCCATTAACTTTGAAAGATCCTCATTGGTAACAATGTTTTCTGGAACAAAATATCCTAATCCTGTAATTCTTGATGTATACATTTATTAATTTTTAATTCTAAAAACTTTTAGAGGTCGAAAGATACTTATTAACTACGTATTGTCGAAGGCTTTTAAACGCATAAAGTATGCACGCATAGTATATTGATTTGTCAAGTTGGCAGTTAGATTAAATTGGTACTTTATTTGACTATGAGAAGTATAAATAAAAAGATAATTAATATTCATAAATTATATAACAATGAGTAAAGGAACTATTAACGTATCGGTAGAAAATATTTTTCCACTAATAAAGAAGTTTTTATATAGTGATCACGAGATTTTTCTAAGAGAATTAATCTCAAATGCTACAGATGCAACGGTTAAGTTAAAACACCTAACCAGTATAGGGGAAGCCAAAGTTGAATATGGCAATCCTATAATCGAAATAAAAATTGATAAAGAAAATAAAAGGCTTCACATTATTGACCAAGGAATTGGGATGACAAGTGATGAAATTGAAAAGTATATCAACGAGATTGCTTTTTCTGGAGCTGAAGAATTTATCGAGAAATACAAAGATGATAAGGGAGATGATAAAGGAATAATTGGTCATTTTGGTCTAGGATTCTATTCTGCCTTTATGGTTGCAGAAAGAGTGGAGATAATTTCTAAAAGTTTTAAAGAAGAGCCAGCAGTACATTGGGAATGTGATGGTTCTCCAGAATATGCGATCAAAGAATCGGATAGAACTGAAAGAGGGACAGAAATCATTCTTCATATCGCAGAAGACTCTACAGAATTTTTAGAGGAAGCTCGTATTACTGAACTTTTAACCAAGTATAATAAATTTATGCCTATTCCAATTAAATTTGGAATGCGTACTGAAACTTTAGCAAAACCTGAAGGTGCTAAAGAAGAAGACCCTGCTCCTACCGAAGAAGTAGACAATTTCATCAATAACCCAAGTCCAGCTTGGACCAAACAACCTTCTGATTTAAACCCAGATGATTATAAAAGTTTTTACAGGGAATTGTATCCAATGCAATTTGAAGACCCACTTTTTAATATTCATTTAAATGTGGATTATCCATTTAATTTAACGGGAATATTATATTTCCCGAAAATGACAAATGACATTAATGGGCAAAAAGATAAAATTCAATTATACCAAAATCAAGTTTTTGTAACGGATAATGTAGAAGGAATTGTACCAGAATTTTTAACAATGCTTCGTGGAGTGATTGATTCTCCAGATATTCCATTAAACGTATCAAGATCTTATCTTCAAGCAGACGGTGCTGTAAAAAAGATTTCAAGTTATATCACACGTAAAGTTGCAGATAAACTAAAAAGTTTATTCAATAATAACCGTGAAGATTTCGAAAAGAAATGGAACGATATTAAAATTGTTATTGAATACGGAATGCTTTCCGAAGAAAAATTCTTTGATAAAGCACAAGCTTTTGCTTTGTTTCCAACGGTAGATGATACTTATTTTACTTTGGAAGAATTAAAAGAGAAAATAAAAGCCACACAGACAGATAAAGATGACAAGTTAGTAGTCTTGTATGCTTCAAATAAAGATGAGCAACATTCTTATATTGATGCAGCAAAGGAGAAAGGATACGAAGTTCTATTCTTAGACTCTCCTATTGTTTCACATCTTATTCAAAAAATTGAAACTTCAGAAGAAAATATATCTTTTGTAAGAGTGGATGGGGATCATATTGACAACCTTATTAAAAAAGATGAGGAGCAAATTTCTAAGTTGAATGATGAAGAAAAAGAAAGCTTAAAAACGATGTTGACTGAAATTATTCCACAGGAAAAATTCTCAGTACAACTAGAAGCTATGGATAGTAAAGCAAATCCATTTATCATTACACAACCAGAATTTATGCGTCGTATGAAAGAGATGCAACAATCTGGCGGCGGTGGCGGTATGTTTGGTATGGGTAATATGCCAGATATGTATAATCTAATCGTGAATACCAATAACGAACTTATTGGAGAAATTTTGAATACGAAAACTCAAAAGAAAAAGGAACGTTTGGTACAACAGGCTTTAGATTTAGCTCGTTTATCTCAAAACCTTTTAAAAGGGGAAGAGTTAACTACTTTCATCAAACGTAGTTTTGAAATGATTAAATAAGGTTAATCACTTTATATTTATATTAAACCTCTTTATAATTATTATAAAGAGGTTTTTTTATTCTTATTTTTGAAATATAAAATTCAATATTATGTTTCCTTGGCATCAATACTTATTAGCACTTATTTTTATACTTGGCGGTGCCAATCATTTTCGCAAGCCAAAATTTTATGAACGCATCATGCCACCTTATATCCCGGCTCATAGTAGCTTAGTTCTAGCTAGCGGAATAATCGAAATGATTTTCGGCTTTATGCTAATCACGGGAGAGAGCCAAACTATTGGCGCCTGGGGAATAGTTGGTTTATTGATTATTTTTATCCCTGTTCATGTTCATATGCTACAAGATGAAAATGCTTCTTTAAAACTTCCTAAATGGCTATTAATATTGAGAATCCTTTTACAAGGAGCATTAATTTATTGGGCTTTTCTATATACTTAAAAATGGATTTATTTACTTCAGCAGCAGACCACCAACAAAAAGGAAATTGTAGTGAAAAAATTATACTTTCTCTTCCAGATTTAGATGCTATTTATTATCCGAATTTTTATTCTTCAGAGGAAGCTTCTACCCTATTTGAAGAGTTAAAAAAGAAGACCAAGTGGCAACAAGATGATATTACCGTTTATGGTAAAACGCACCCGCAACCTAGGTTAACTTCATTTCATAGTCTAGAGCAAATGTCATACTCTTATTCTGGAATTACCATGGATACTATTCCTTTTTCTCCTATCCTAGTTCAAATAAAAAATAAAATTGAAGAAAATATAGAAGAAAAATTTAATGCAGTATTACTCAATCTATATAGAGATGGTATGGATAGTATGGGTTGGCATAGTGATGATGAAAAGGAATTAGGAAAAAACCCAGCTATTGCGTCTATCACTTTAGGTGAAGAACGTATGTTTCATTTAAAGCATAAAAACAATAAGGAATTGAAATCTAAATTATTACTACAAAATGGGAGTTTACTTCTTATGAAAGGCAAGACGCAACATTTTTGGCAACATCAAATACCTAAATCAAAAAAAGTAAATGGATCTAGAATCAATCTTACTTTTCGTCTTATAAAAGCTTAACTAAAAATATCGTTTAGTAAACTTGCCAAACGAATTCCTCCTTTTTGTAATTGTAACCGAACTGTATCCATATAGTCATAAGAATATCTATATCTAAGATTTTCACCGCTTTCAGCACTTGTATAAACCTCTTCACAAAGCTTTCTACTATCGTTCATCCAATCTACAGGGCTTCCATTTTGTATAGATTCTAATTGCTGACTGGACAGCTTTTGGGTACTATTTGCTAATTCTGTATAAGACATCCCGTAACCATCAATCATTTTGGAATCCCAAACGGCATGTAAGTTTGTATCCTTATAAAACCATTGTAATTTAATATCATTTCCACCTCTATCTTCTGCTCTACCAATATGCAAAGGTTGGTGTAAATCTCCAATAAAATGCACTAACATTTTAAGGTGAAACACTTTATCTTCCTTAGAACAACTTTCATCTTTTAAAAACTTAATACAGGTATTAATTCCCTCAATTAAATCTCCTGTTTCGCTTTTAGGATGAGATTCGTAGTTACTACCAATTGGGAAGTTTACATAATGCCAAGTATAATATTTTTTATATTTATCGTCACTCTTAATATCATCCGCATATGTAGATACAAATGCTAATGAATAACCGTTTAACAATTTATCTATCTCTTTTTTGGCTTTTTTGGTTAAATGCTTTTCAGCAATTTCTCCAGTTGCTCTATGACCAGTTTTCCCCCAGTCTTCACTAGCTTTTACATTAATAGAACTTAGAATCAAAAATAAAAATAGTAATTGTATTGTTTTCATAGGTCAAATAATTTGCACAAATATACTATTCTTAAAAGTATAAAAATACTTCTAAAACAATTTTGAAGGATTACTATAAAATTGTTTAAATTGCCAGCTTCTAAATTATTTTTAGATAATTATATCTTATGAAAATAAAATGGTTTTTACTTTTTATATTATTCTTCAGAATAGGTATTGCACAAGAAAAGCCCTTTGTTTCAGTAGACATATCTATAAATTCTAAAGTCGAAGGCACTTTATTACTTCCTAATAAATTAGAGAAACCTCCTTTAGCCATTATAATTCCTGGTTCTGGCCCTATAGATAGAAATGGAAACCAGGTTGATTTAAACAACAACTCTTATAAATATTTAGCAGAAGGTTTATATAGTAAAAACATTGCAAGCTTCAGGTATGACAAGAGATTGGTAAAACAAATAGCTGTGGGAACCTTTAATGAGAACGATATTTTATATGAAGATTTTATTGAGGATGCGAAAGCAGTAAGAGACCATTTTATAAATGACATTCGGTTTTCTAAAATAATAATTATTGGACATAGTCAAGGATCATTAGTTGGAATGATAGCTGCACAAGAGGAAGTGGATAAGTTTATTTCGATAGCCGGTGCTGGAAGAGAAATAGATGATGTTGTTATTTTTCAATTAGAAAAACAAGCTCCAGAATTAAAAGACAATGCGAGACAAGCATTTGATGATTTACGCGTAAATGGTGTTTCGCGAAATTTTAGCCCAGAACTTTCTGCTATTTTCAGGCCTTCATTACAATCATTTATGTATTCTTGGATGCAGTATAACCCACAAACTGAAATTGCAAAATTAGATATTCCTGTTTTAATCATAAATGGGGATGCCGATATACAAGTACAAGTTTCCGAAGCTGAAAGTTTAAAAACAGCAAAACCTAATGCTCAATTTAAAATCATTAAAAACATGAATCACGTTTTTAAAGAAATTAAAGGAGACTTAGCAGAAAACCAAAACTCCTATAATGATACAGACATTCCTATAATGCCAAAACTTTTAAAAACCATTAGTTCATTTATTTTAAATTAAAACGAATATGAAAGAAACAACCGAAATAATTATAGACACAACGCCATTATTTACAAGCGATACTATTGTATTTGGTCTCTTAATGCTTGCATTGGGTTTTATTTTTTATACAGAATCTAAAACCTCTGGGTTTTGGCCTAAATTTTATAAAATTGTACCAGGTCTTTTTGTAGCATATATGATTCCTGCAGTATTTACGACAATTGGGCTTATTGCACCAGAATGGACTACCATAGAAGAAAATGGAGATATTGTAGAAGGTAGTACTAACTTGTATTATGTTGCAAGTAGATATTTACTTCCTGCAGCTTTGGTTTTAATGACATTAAGTATTGATTTAAAAGCAGTTTTTAATTTAGGTTGGAAAGCTTTGATTATGTTTTTTACTGGAACTGTTGGAATTATTATTGGAGGTCCTATTGCTATTTTATTAATATCTACTTTTTCTCCAGAAACCGTTGGAGGTGTAGGTCCAGATGCAGTATGGAGAGGTTTATCAACTCTAGCTGGTAGCTGGATTGGTGGAGGTGCCAATCAAACTGCAATGCTAGAGATTTATGGTTATAACCAAAAACTATACGGTGGGATGGTTTTTGTTGACATCGTAGTTGCTAATATTTGGATGGCATTATTACTTATAGGAATTGGTAAACGTGAAAAAATCAACAAATGGCTTAAAGCGGATACTTCTGCAATTGAAAGTCTTAAGGAAAAAGTATCCACATTTTCTGAAAACATAAAACGAAACCCTTCTCTAACCGACTTAATGATTATTGCAGCTATCGCTTTTGGGACTGTTAGTTTTGCTCATTTATCCTCTAATTTTCTAGCTCCGTTTTTTAGTGATTTTGTTACTAATATTGAAGATCCTACCTATAGAAATATGTTTACCTTTTTAGGCTCAAAATTCTTTTGGATGATCAGTATATCCACAATAATTGCAATATTGCTTTCCTTTACTAAAGCTAAAAATTATGAGGGTGCTGGTGCAAGTAAATTCGGAAGTGTATTTATTTATATTTTGGTTGCTAGTATAGGTATGAAAATGGACTTATCTCTTATATTAGACAATACAGGTTTAATTTTAATTGGGATCGTATGGATGTCTATTCATGCTGGATTATTAATTTTGGTAGCAAAGCTTATTAGAGCACCTTATTTCTTTTTAGCCGTTGGTAGTCAAGCAAATGTTGGTGGTGCAGCTTCAGCTCCTATAGTTGCTTCTGCTTTTCACCCATCGCTTGCAACTGTTGGTGTTTTATTAGCTGTTTTTGGTTATGCGGTTGGTACATTAGGTGCAATTATTTGTACCATTTTAATGCAATTGGCAGCAGTATCTTAATTTTTTCAATTAATAATTTTGCATCTTTGCCTTCTCTTAAATTTAGAATTAAATGAATAAGTTTTTATCGATTATAATAGTATTTTTATTAGTAATTAGTTGTGCAACTAATGAAAAACAAATGGATCTTTCTGGAAATGTAAAAGGTTTAAAAAAAGGAACTATTTTACTTCAGAAAATTGAAGACACCTTATTAATTACAGTAGATTCTGTAACTATTAAAGGAAATTCTACTTTTAGTTTTTCTGAAATTATCGAGGAGCCTGAATTATACTATTTGTATGTTAAACTGGAGAATGGAATTGTAAGAGATGATAGAATTGCTTTTTTTGCTGAATCCAATGAAATAATAATCAACACTACCCTCAAGAATTTTGAAGTAGATGCGAAAGTTTCAGGGTCCAAAAATCAAGATAAATTTATAGAGTATAATAAAATTATAAAACGATACAGTGATCAAAATTTAGAGCTTATTGAAAAAGGATATATCGCAAGACAGAATGGAGAGGATTCCTTAGCCATAACTATAGAGAAAAATCAAAAAAATATAATTTCGAAAAAATATTTAGCGACCATAAGTTTTGCATTAAACAATAACGATTTTGAAATTGCTCCTTATTTAATGGTTAGCCATGTAAATAATTCCAGATTAAAATATTTAGATTCTGTGTATAATAAACTTACACCAAAAATAAAAGACTCTAAATACGGTAAGGCATTAGAGTCTTTAATTCAATCTAGAAGAAAAAATGAAATTAACTAAGTGCGTTAATTTTATCTATTAATTTTCTTCCACGAACTTCTAGTTCTGCATTAATAGCTTTAAAATGTTGTTTGCTGTTATCAACATCTTTAGTATTCATTTTTACAATTAATTCGTCAAAAACTTCGATAGCTTCATCAATAATTGCTTCCGATTTTTTAGTGTCTTTTCCTGGGTTTGTAAGTTCCCAAACATATACTGCTTCAATTATATCTGCTAAAACATAATTTATGTCTTTCTTTAAATTTCGTATGCTTGCCATTGTATTTTATTTTTTGCAAAAATACTACATTTTCAGTATTTTATGGGATATAAACTTCCAAAAGAATAGCAGAAGTGGATTTTATTATTAATTCAATAGTTTCAGCCGGAACCAATAGTGTTTCTCCTCTAACAATTGTTTCTGAAAAACCATTCATTTCTATAATTCCTTCTCCTTCAACACACATATAAACCACAAAAGAATCTATATTACTTAAATCTCTAGTTATCTCTTGACTAAGTACTAATTTATTAGTGTGAAAAAAAACATTTTTAAAAAGCTGTACAGGAATGTTTTCTTTATCTACATAGTTTAATCTTGTAGATGTGTTATTAAAATCTATAGCATCTATTGCTAAGTCGGTATGTAACTCTCTTAATTCCCCATTTATATCTGGCCTATTATAATCGAATATTCGATAAGTAACATCTGATGTTTGTTGTATTTCAGCTAACACAACCCCAGCACCAATGGCATGTACTATACCAGATTCTATAATAAAAGAATCCCCTTTTTCAACTTTTTCTGAATGAAGAATTTCTGAAAGTGTGTTTTCAGAAAGATGCTTTTTATAAGTAGATTCATTCATCTTCTTATTAAAACCCAATACTAATTTCCCTTTTTCTTCAGCATCTAAAATATACCACATTTCAGTTTTTCCAAAAGAGTTATGGCGTTTTTTCGCTAATTCATCATTTGGGTGTAACTGTACGGAAAGGTCTTCTTTAGCATCAATAAATTTAAATAATAATGGAAATTTATTACCAAAGGTTCTATAAACTTTATTTCCTACTAACCTATGTTGATAAATCTCAATCAATTGATTTAGGTTATTTCCTTTTAAGCTCCCACTTTCTACTATGGAAACATCTTCATTTACAGCAGACACTTCCCAGCTTTCACCAATTTTCCCCTCACCATTTTTATTAAAAAACTGACTTAATTTACTACCTCCCCAAACCTTTTCTTTTAGGATTGGGATAAATTTTATGGGATATAATTTTGAAATTTGAGACATCTGTTAACCGGTATAAACTACAAAATTTCTTGGAGTTTCATATAGTTTTACTGAAACTTTAAATTTAGAATTTAGTTTATTTCTAAGTCTATCCCAGATAAGAATTGCAATGTTTTCCATGGTGGGATTCATTTCTTTAAAATCTGGAATATCCATATTTAAATTTTTATGATCTAAATATTCTTCTACCTCTTCTTTAATAATGTTTTTAAGTTCTTCCATATCAATTAGGAAACCTGTTTCTTTATCAATAGATCCAGATATTCCAACTTCTAATTCATAATTATGACCATGAAAATTAGGGTTGCTGCATTTTCCAAAAACGGATTTGTTTTTTTCATCATCCCAATCTTTTCTATACAAACGATGGGCTGCATTAAAATGTGCTTTTCGATAAACAGTAATACTCATAATGTGATGAATTTATAAAATTTATCGAAAATTATTTTAAACCAAGCGGTATAGTTTTCAGGATTATTTTTAATATCCTCTTTTATAGCATCCATTGGCATCCATTTCCAAGCGGCTACTTCATCACTATTTAATTGAGGTTCTTCATTATAATTACCAACTAAAATATGGTCATATTCATATTCTGTTAAACCATTTTCAAAAGGAGCTTTATATATAAAAGATGTGGTTTCATTTAATTCTGCTGTAAAGCCCATTTCTTCCTGAAGCCTCCTTGTACCAGCAGCTAAAGAACTTTCACCATTTCTTTGATGACTACAACAAGTATTTGTCCACAGTCCTGGAGAATGATATTTATGAAGGGCTCTTTGCTGAAGCATTAGCTCCTTTTTATTATTGAAAATAAAAACTGAAAAAGCACGATGCAAAACAGCCTTTTCATGAGCTTCTTGTTTTGGCATTAGTCCAATCTGTTCATCTTTTTCATTTACAAGTATTACTTGTTCTTCTATCATAGCCGTATTTTGATTTTTACCAAAAGTACAAAATGAAGGTATATAAAAAAAAGCGTTCAATAAATTATTAAACGCTTTTAAAAAACATGATTGGTTAGAGCTATTAGTTTTGAATAATAAACATAGAACGTCTATTTAATTGATGTTCTTCTTCGGTACATTCTACTCCATTAGAACATTGATTTACTAATTGACTTTCGCCATATCCTTTTGCTGAGAGTCTATTACTATCAATTCCTTGATCCACAAACCAACTAAGTGTTGATTGTGCTCTTCTTTCAGATAGAGATTCATTATAGCTATCCTTACCCCTAGAATCGGTATGGGATTCAATATGGATAACAAGCTGTGAATATTCACGTAAGGCAGCTAATATTTTAGCAAGTTCTATCTCTGCATCTGGACGGATATCTGACTTATCAAAATCAAAATATATCGGTAATAAGTTCAGTCGGCAACCAAGATCGTTTGGTGGGCAAGGATCTTTTGTTTTTAGTTGCAAAGATGTTTGAATTACACCTCCAACATCTGGAGTTTCCACCAATTTTTCATTTGGAAAATAATCTTTCTTTGTCCCTCTTATAATATAGGTTGAATCACAATCTCCCGAAAAACTATAGCTAGCATCTGGACCAGTAATAATTTTTTCTATTAATTTATTATTCTTATCTAAATAAGAAACCTCTGCTCCTGGTAATAACACTCCAGTATCCATATCAGTTACAGTTCCGTTTATAGTTATTACACAAACTTCCTTGAAACGATAAATATCATCGTCAATACTTCCTCTACCTCCATTAAAATTGGAAGTGAAAAACCCTATTCCCTTACTTTCTTCTATGATAAAACCAAAATCATCTTGATTTGTGTTTACAGGTGCTCCAAAATTGGAAATTACATCTACTTCTCCATTCTCATCTAAAGGAGCTATATATACATCTAAACCACCATTTCCTCCTCTACCATCTGAGGAATAATAAAGGTTATTATTTTCACTAATAAATGGAAAAGTTTCTCTAGCACTGGTATTTATTTTCCCTCCTAAATTAACGGGAGCTCCAAATTCACCATCTTCTAAAATATCTACATACCAAAGATCAGACTTACCAAAAGTGCCTGGCATATCTGAGGCAAAGTAAATTCGGTTCTCGTCATTATTTAAAGCAGGATGAGATACTGAATAATTTTTATCATTAAATGGCAACTCTTCTACATTTTCCCATTTGCCATCCTCATTCTTTGTAGCCTTAAATATTTTTAAACGGATCGTTCTTTTTTTATCGCTATAGGTTCGACCATTAGAAAAATTATTTCTTGTAAAATAGATGGTATTACCATCTTTAGAAAAAATAGGACTTGACTCATGATATTTAGAATTAACATCTCCTCCAATTGCTTTTGCATTAGATAAATTCCCATCTTCATCCATATCAGCAACATATAAATCAAGATATGGAAGGTTGTTCCAATTATTTTTTTTGAAATTATTTAAATCTCTAGAAGTAGTAGAAAAAACTAATTTATCATTATAATATGTTGGCCCAAAGTCTGTATATTCTGAATTAATAGCAACCTCTTCTACAACATATCTAGAAGACTGTATTCCCAAACTTTTAAGATATTCTGGATTATTTTCAAAAGCCTGAACAGCGGGCATTACCCCTCCAGATTCTACATACTTTTCCATCAACATATCGGATTCCTCCTTTTTATCTAAACTTTTTAATGCTAAAGCTGATCGATAATAGTATTCTGTTTCAACTTCATCAGGATAGGTTTTCAACAACTCATTATACCATTTTGCAGCCTCTATATAATTCCCATTATAATAATAGGTATCTCCTAATTTCTTGTAAATCTCTGAAGAATGATAACCATCTTCAACAACTTTTAGGTAGATTTTTTGTGCATCGATATAACCATATTGATCGAAATCTTTATTAGCCTTGTCAACCAATTGCTTCTTTTGTGAGAAGGAAACACTTGTAATAAGAAAGACTAATATAAATAATGCGGAGGTTCGTAATAGTGTTTTCATCTTTAGTTTTTAAGTGTATGATTTAAATCAGATTGCTTTCGATTATTAGTCAATTTTAGGTGGCTTTTTTTTATCTTTAATAAATTTTCTAGAAAAATCTCGGATTCAATACTCGTTCTGGTCTATTAAATACATCAAAACGAATCATAAATTCATAGGAACCATCATTATACATTTGTACATCTGTAGTTTCATAATCATAGCCAAATCCTATAAATATTTGGTCTGTTGCCTGAAATCCTGCCATTGCACTCCAAGCTGCATCCAATCTATATGCTACCCCTGCAGTAAACTTTTGTATAATTAAAAAGTTTGCTGATATATCTACCTGAAGTGGTGCTCCACTTACCGCCTTAACGAAGGTTGCTGGTTTAAACTTTAAATTTTCACTTAAATCAAATACATACCCAGCAATAAAAAAGTAATGCAAACGGTCTGCTGCAGATGTTGCTTCAGCTACTGGTCCATTGGGGTCTCCTTCTATATCTGACTCATCAAAATGCTTGGTCGTTAAAAAGTTAGGCACAGACAAACCGGCATAAAACCTATCCGTATTAAAATAAATACCTGCCCCTATCTGTGGCTCCACCTTATTATCGATATTGTTTTCAAAAATATCGCCTTCATTGTAAATGTTTAATTTTGAAAAGTCAACATCCAAAATATCTATACCTCCTTTTAATCCAAAGGATAATTCTGATACATCTGAAAGGTTGATGGTATAAGAATAATCTACTGTGATATTTGTTTCTACAGCGGGTCCAATATGATCGCTTACAATAGTTAAACCAAGTCCCATATTATCTAAAGTTCCAATAGGAGTATCAGCAGTTAATGTAGCTGTTTTTGGTGCTCCATCTAATCCTACCCATTGGGTACGATATAAAAGACCAAAACTTAATACATCCCGGTTTCCAGCATAAGCCGGATTTACAACTTGTGTATTATACATATATTGAGTGTACTGTGGATCTTGTTGTGCCTTACCAGAAAAACATCCTAGTAAAATCAAAAGTGTGAGTAGTAAATAACTTTTTTTCATGTTATAAATTTTTTATTCCCGGGAGGTCTCCCTCCCGGTACTTTTTGATTTTCTATCTATTTAAATATAAGTATCCTGAATAATTTTTCTTACCTGGGTTTGCATCAGGTCCATCGCCAAAGAAGGTTATAATATAGAAGTATGTTCCTGTTGGAGCATCTCTCTGCCCCTCAATCATCATCCTAGCATCAGCATCTCCTGTAAATACATTCCCTCCTGCAACGTTTTCATATCCATTGGTCTCCCATACCAAGATACCCCAACGATTATAAATCTTAACATTATTATTTGGATAATTCTCAATTCCATCCAGTTTGAAATAATCATTGAAGTTATCCTCATTTGGCGTTACACCATTAAAGATTTCAAAAGTAACTTCTGGTTCTACAATTGGTAAGATAACTACAGTAGGATCATTAAGCTCTTCTGTACTTGGATCATCAGATTCGTCGGCAGCTACATCACCAATTAAATTTTCTCCAGTTACAATGGCTTGATTAACTACCTCTCCATTATCGATATCCTCCTGAGTGATAACATAGGTTGCAGTAAATGTGGTATTATCCGTTTCTAATGGTAATAATTCCTCTATTGGCCCCCCTTCTATGATTAACCCTGGTAATGGATCCTCAATAGTAATGTTATAGATTGTTTCCGTCTGACTATCATTGGTTACACTAAAAGTATATTCTATTATCTCTCCTACATCCGCACTACCATCACTATCCTCGTCAATCCATTGACCAGATTTTAGTAGGGTCATTGTTGGAATCGTTACAATAATAGCACAACTTAAATTGACAATAGTAGGACGATCTTCTTCGAAATTCTCTCTATCTGAAAGGTCTAAAATCGTTTCTCCTCCTGGAGTTGTCCCCTCAACTGTTGCTTGATTTATAATAGGAAGAGGGTTCTGATCAGGTTCATGTTCTAAATCTAACTCAGTCAATACATAATATCCTGTAAAAGTAGAATCATCTATAGCTCCTGGTGCCAATGTTGCGATTGGTCCGCCTTCTAGTTCTATACCTGGTAACGGATCGGTTATTACAATATTGGTAAGCTCTGTATTACCAAGATTAGCCACTGTAAAAGTATAGTGAATAACATCCCCTACACTTGGACAGCCACTCTCGTCCATATCCATCAATTCTGCTTCTTTAATAAGTGCAATATCTGAATCCTGACATAAGTCTGTATCCGTTGGATCATCTTCTAACTCACTATTATCATCAGATAAATCACTTACTGTTGACTGATCTGGTGCTGTTCCTACTGCTTCCGCTTGATTCGTAACAAGTCCTGCATCAATATCTGCCTGAGTGATAACATAAGTCGCTGTGAATGTCACTGCATCTGATGCTCCCGCTGCCAATGTTGCGATTGGACCTCCATTTACAGTTACTAAAGGATCCGTTACTATAACATCACTTAAGGTAACATTTCCAGTATTAATTACCGTAAATACATAACTAATGGTCTCATCTACATCTGAACATCCATCCTGATCTTCATCATTAAATGTTCCTACTTTGATAAGTGCAATGCTTGGGTCCTGACATAAGTCCGTATCCGTTGGATCATCTTCCAATTCACTATTATCATCAGATAAGTCACTTACTGTAGACTGATCTGGTGCTGTTCCTACTGCTTCCGCTTGGTTTGTTACAACTCCTGTATCAATATCTGCCTGAGTGATAACATAGGTCGCTGTGAATGTCACTGCATCGGATGCTCCCGCTGCCAATGTTGCGATTGGGCCTCCATTTACAGTTACCAATGGATCGGTTACAATAACATCACTTAGCGTAACATTTCCAGTATTGATTACCGTAAAGACATAACTAATAGTCTCACCTACATCAGAACATCCATCTTGATCTTCATCATTAAAAGTTCCTACTTTGATAAGTGCAATACTTGGATCCTGACATAAGTCCGTATCCGTTGGATCATCCTCCAATTCACTATTATCATCAGATAAGTCACTTACTGAAGACTGATCAGGTGCTATTCCTTTTGCTAATGCCTGGTTCGTTACTACTCCTGCATCAATATCTGCCTGAGTGATAGCATAGGTTCCTGAGAACATGCTAATATTTGCTTCTCCAGGTGCTAAGGTAATTGGAGTACCTGATACCGTAATTAATGGATCGGTTACTATAACACCAGTTAATGTTACATTTCCAGTATTAGCAACTTTGAATGTATAACTAATCGTTTCTCCAACATCGGAACATCCATCCTGATCTTCATCATTAAAAGTTCCATATTTGATAAGTACAATGCTTGGATCTTGACATAAGTCCGTATCTGTTGTATCGTCATTATCGGTTGCTGTTCCAGATAGAT
>OLHJ01000056.1_pt1 | contig 45385 bp, 43 predicted proteins | sample 1609491 | NCBI WGS metagenome assembly OLHJ01 (sample SAMN05416861, study PRJEB24817) | seawater metagenome | isolation source: Sea water | place: Canada:Atlantic | collected 2013-11
CTTATTTTATTTTAGATGAGGCGGATGAAATGGTGACAGCTTTAAAAGAAGGATTAGATAGTATTATTAAAGAAATCCCGAAATCTAGAAGAACCTTATTGTTTACTGCTACGATGCCAGGAACCATTAAACAATTGGTTCAAAATTACATGTCTAAAAATGTGGTGCAAATAGAAGCAGATATGGGAACTATTGGTCATCAGGGAATCGATCATCAATATGTAGTTGTTGAACCGATAGAAAAATTGGAGGTATTGTTACATTTCCTAAATTCTAGGGAAGGAGAACGTGGAATTATTTTTTGTAAAACAAAAGCAGCTGTAAATAAGCTCGCTAAAAAATTAGCGATCAATAAATTTTCCTCAGGCGCCATCCACGGAAGTTTAGCACAAACCATTCGAGATCGAATAATGGGTCAGTTTAGAGAAGGGCATATTGATATTTTAGTAGCTACAGATTTGGCCGCAAGAGGAATTGATGTTAAAGAGATCTCTTATGTTGTAAATTATCATTTACCAGATACTTATGATGCCTATGTGCATAGAAGTGGCCGTACCGCAAGAGCAGGAGCGAAAGGGTTTTCTTTGAGTATTATTCAAAAAGAAGAGGTAGAAGAAATACCTGAATTTGAAAATGAGCTAGGGATAACTTTTAATGAATTCCATAAAGCAGACCCTCAAAGTATTGAAGAAAATAATGGCTTGTTATGGGCTAAAAAAATATTTAAGACCAAACCCAATCGTACTATTTCTGAAGAATTTAGAAAGGAAATAAGAACGGTATTTCATCATTTAACGAAAGAAGAATTGATAGAGAAAATATTGGCAAATCATTTGGCACAAAAAAGTTTAGGAACTCCAAAAGCGGAGGATTCTAAAAAGAAAAAAAATAAGAGGTAGTTATGGGAAATAACATGAAAGAACAACAAGACATTCTTGAGAAATTAAAGATCTATAATTTAAATCCAATGCAAAAACAAGCTTTGGATGTTATCGAGAAAAATGATAAAACCATACTATTATCTCCAACTGGAACTGGTAAAACCTTGGCTTTTTTATTGCCACTATTAGCGCAGTTAAATCCGGACTCTACCGAAGTTCAAGCCTTGATTATAGTTCCTTCAAGAGAATTGGCTATACAAATAGAACAGGTAATTAGAAATATGGGATCTGGTTATAAAGCCAATGCTATTTATGGGGGAAGGGCGATTTCAAAAGATAAAATAGATCTCAAGCATACCCCAGCCATTTTAATAGGAACCCCGGGAAGATTGGCAGATCATTTTAAACAAGGTCGTTTTACTACCGAAGAAATAAAAACCTTGGTTATTGATGAGTTTGATATTTCGATAGAAGTTGGTGCAGGTGGGGAAATGAAAACGATCATGAGTTTTTTACCCAATCTTACCAAACGTATTTTAACTTCAGCTACTACAGGTAATTCGATTCCAGGTTATCTTAAAATGGATGGAGCTAGATCTCTAAACTGGATAAAAGAAAAAGAAAGCATAAAATTAGTAGTAAAAACTATTATTTCCCCTTCCGTTAATAAACACAACACTTTGGTGGCTTTATTGAACCAATTGGGAAGTGAACCTGGTATTGTTTTTTGTAATAAAAAGGATAGCCTTTTAGACATAAGTCTCTTCTTGGATAAAAAGGGTATTGCACATACTTGTTTTCACGCAGGAATGGAGCAGAGAGAGCGTGAACGCGCTTTAATAAAATTAAGAAATGGAAGTGTTTCCGTTTTAGTAGCAAGTGATTTGGCTTCTAGAGGAATTGATATTCCTGAAATGAAATTTATTATTCATTATGAAATTCCGAATGCACTTCAAGAGTATACCCATAGAAATGGAAGAACAGCTAGAGTAAATGCAAAAGGAACTGCTTATTTAATAAAAGGTCTAAATGAGATTTTCCCTGATTTTATAGAGAAATCGAAAATAGAAACCCTTACGAATACTGGAGATCGTAGACCTAATTTTTGGGTTACCTTATTTATTTCTGGTGGACGTAAGGATAAAATCTCTAAAGGAGATATAGCTGGAATGTTTTTTAAGCAGGGAGGAATTAATAAAGATCAATTAGGAATTATAGAGCTGAAACAAGATTGTGCTTTTGCTGCTGTTCCTGTTAGTATTGTGGATGATTTGGTAGCTAAGTTAAACAATACTAGATTGAAAAAGAAAAAGGTAAGAGTTACTTTGGTGTAAATAAAAGGTTCTCTTTAAGTTAAATTGTATTTTAGATATTTTGACAATTGTAAGTTGTTAAAAATAATGCGACTTTTAAATTAATCAAGAAAGTATTAACCTAAAATATTATAACATGAAATCACAAATTAAAAATACCCTAAGTAGTTTATTAGTAGCAATCGCATTTGCTTTATCAATTAATGCTCAAAATACTGATACTAAATCAGCAGAGTTATTAGATGCTTTGGTTGCTGTAAATGGAGGTTATAATTCATTGGCAGCTAAAAAAGATGTAGAGTTTCATTATGTATATGATAATTTTGAAAAAGGAAAAGATGTTTCCACTGAACGTCATATTTTTCAAGGGGAACATTCTTGGGCATCTTACGAGCAACATGATTTAAATGTGATGCCTGGAAAAGAAGGGATTGCCATGCAATCGTATGTAGATAGTACACCTGCTTTAACTTTAGATGGAAAAAATATAACGGATCCGGAAGCAATAGGGGGAACCATTTTTTTACGTAAAGTAAATTTCTATTGGTTTACAATGATGTACAAACTAAAAGACCCAGGAACCAATTACAAATACTTAGGTACAGAAAAAGTGGGGGACATTATTTATGATAAAGTAAGTTTGCAATATGATGCTGATGTTACTAAAAAGGAAAATAACGATGAATACATATTGTATTTTAATCCTAACACACATTTAGTAGATCAATTCTATTTTTCATTACCAGATTGGGGTATTGATAAACCTATATTAAAGATGACTTTGGCTTACGAAAAAGTAGATGGCATTTTAGTGTCTACGGTTCGAAAAGGATTTATGCCTAATGAAAAAGGAGAATATATTCCTATTGGTGTTTATACTTTTAGTCAAATTAAGTTTGACAATGGTTTCCAGAAAGAAGGTTTTATGTTGAAATAATAGATAAAATAAATTGCCATATTAAAGCCTAATAATTTTATTGGGCTTTTTTGTATTGAATGTTTTAATAAAAAAAATCATGTTAAGATTGATAATTAACTATTGTAAAGCTTATTAATACTGCTTTTGTAAGTCTGACCAATTGGAATTTTATGAGTATTAATTAAGATACGATTTCCTTCTATGAATTTTATTTTATCTATCGCAACAATAAATGACTTGTGAACACGTAAAAAATGAGAAGCTTCTAATAAGTTTTCATAATGAGATATTTTTTCGTGGCTTACAATCATTTCCTCTTTCAAAAATAGCTTGGTATAGTTACCATACGCTTCAATATATAGCAAATCCTCTAAATTGATTTGATGGTGTTTCTTATCTCCTTTTACAAAAAATCGGCTACTGTCTTGAGTACTTGAAACTTCTTTAATAATCGTTTTTGTAGTTTGTGTTTCTGAAACTTTATTTACAGCTTTCACCAATCGATCAAAGCTAAAAGGCTTTAGAATATAATCCACAACATTCAATTCAAAACCTTCTAAGGCATGTTCTTTATAAGCAGTAGTAATGATAGTTTTGGGGGCTTTGGTCAATGTTTTTAAAAAATCTAAACCTTTCAATTTTGGCATATTAATATCCAAAAACATAAAATCCACCGTATTTTCATTTAAAAACTGCATTGCTTCCATAGCATTATAGCAATTTTTTTCTAGCTGTACATGGGGGAGCATACTACAAAACTCTTCAATAATTTCATGTGCCAAAGGCTCATCATCAATGATTATATATTTAAGCATGCTTAGAAATATTTAAGGTTACTGTATAGATGTTATTTTCAATGCCACTAGTTAATTCGTGCTTTTGAGGGTACAGTAAAGATAATCTTCTTTTAAGATTTGTAAGCCCAATGCCTTTAGTTTCATTTATTTCTTTCGGATCAAAATTATTCTCTATTTTAAAATAGATAAAATCTTTATCTTCAAATAAATCGATGTAAATAAATGCATTTTCAGTAAGAGTTTCAATTCCGTGTTTAAAAGCATTCTCTAAAAGAATAATATACAATAATGGCGCTATTGCTAAACTAGTATCTACTTCGTGTTTAAATATAATCTCTACCGTTTTTTTATAGCGAATTTTATGAAGTTCAATATAATTGCTTAAATACTCCATTTCATCCCCAAGCTTTACCGTTTCTTTTTCCCCTTCATAGATGGTATATCGCATCATATCTGAAAGCTTTAAAATAACTTCTGGCGCCTGCTTAGAATTTTTAACGGTTAAAGCGTATAGGTTATTTAAGGTATTAAAGAAAAAATGAGGGTTGATCTGAGTTCGTAATAAGGCTAGTTCTGCTTCCGATTTCTCCGTTTTTAAATTTTGCAACCATTTCCATTGTTCAAAAAACCAAATCGCAATTAATAAAGGGATAGGAATAAAGAATAAACCAAAATTAATTTCATCTTTTATTTTTAAATAATCTTCTAATCCCCCGGAGAATAAACGAAGGTATATAAAATAGAGAACGATTGGCCCATAAATTAATAGGATCAATTTCCAGTATTTTTTTACAAAATTAGGTAGCAATAAATATAAAAAACCAAACCAAAAGGACATTAACAAGACAATTGTTATGGGATTGTCTGGCATATCCATATAAGAATCGATAGACAAGGTAATTGCAAAAAGTATAAAAAGCCCAATAATTTTATAGAGCGTTATTTTAATTTGTTTCAGATAAGCCAAACGATGTATTGCCAATGAAACCAGTATCCACCAAAAGGTGAATATTACAAAAATCTCTAATGGTGCGTCTTCTGGGATAAGGAGGACATCTATATAAGCCAATAATAAGATGACAGCAAAAACGATTAAGAATCCTATTCCGAAGGCTTTGTATTTATTTAAAAAGTGAATCATAGCTCAAAACTACTATTGTTATACCATTCTCACAAAGTTATTGATATACACTATTCAATTTAGCACAAACAAGGTAGTTTTTTAGTTCAACCATAGTTTGGCTTATTTAAAGTTACGTGTATAGTAACTATATCTTGGTTTGTCATCTATTTTTTTCCTATTCATTCTTAGATGTCATATTTGCCTCACAATCATTTAAATATAAAATCATGAGAAAAATAATCATTATCGCATTACTAAATATTTGTTTAGGAAATGCAATTGCACAAAACAAGATTACCTCCATTCAAGAAAAGATTGAAGCAATAGATAAAGAGCTTAGTACAGTTATAGAAAAAAGTAAAGCAGCAGGATTTGCTATTGCCATTGTAAAAGGTAAGGAAATCATATATGCTAAAGGATTCGGTTTTAGTGACCTTGAAAATAAGATTCCAGTTACACCAAATACGGTATTTGCTATTGGTTCTACGACCAAAGCTTTTACTGCCTCACTAATTGGAATATTAGAAGACGAAGGAAAAATAGATTTAGACGAATCTCCAAGAACATATATTCCTGAATTGCATTTTTATAATTCTGAAATGGATGCACAAATAACGATGAAAGATTTAATGACACATCGTACAGGTTTGCCGCGTCATGATGGTTCATGGAAAAGCTTTGGAAACGATTCAAAAGAAGAGTTATTGACTCGAATAGCGTTTCAAGAACCCATTGCACCTGTAAGAACCAAATGGGTATACAATAACTTTATGTATTTTGTTCAAGGTGCTATTATTGAGCGTTTAACCGAACAAAGTTGGAGCAATAATATTGAACAGAATTTCTTTAAGCCACTAGAAATGACAAATTCAAATACCAACTTAGATGCATTAAAGAAAAATTCTCAAGCGGCTATTGGTTATTATTTTGACGATGGAATCAATGCAGAGATTGATTATTATGACATCGCTGCTATGGAGGCAGCAGGAAGTATAAACAGTTCGGTTAATGATATGTCAAAATGGATGATGGCTTGGTTAAATAAGGGAGAATATAATGGAACACAAGTAATACCCAGCGCATATGTTAAAGCGGCTATGAGTTCACAAACGATTATCACAGGGAAATTTCCTAAAGATACCGATCCAAGTACATTTATGAATAATTATGGTTATGGATGGTTTATAAAATCTTATAAGGGTCATTATCGTGCAGCTCATGGAGGTGGAATTGAAGGGTTTACGGCTGAAATCGCTTTGTTTCCTACCGACGATTTGGGAATTGTGATATTAACCAATCAAAACCAATCTGGACTCCCTCAAACGCTAAGAAACAGGATTTCAGATATATTATTAGATGCTCCTGAAACTGAGGACTGGTTGGCACGTTTAGAAATGCTTGTTGCACATCAAACAAAAGTACAAGAAGTTAAAATTATCGAATCTATTAAACCCGTTCATGCTTTAGAGAAATATACAGGAAGCTACAGCCATAAAGGTTATGGAGCCTTTGATGTGATTATAAAAAACGATTCTTTGTATGCTGAATTTCCTATAAAAACCTTGTGGTTAAACCCTGTTCATCCTAGTGTATTTGAAACATATTATGTTATTGATAATAAAGTAGAAACCAAATATCAGGACAATAGCATCCATTTTATTTCAGATTTCGAAGGCAAGATTATTGGCTTAGAAGTAGCGATGGAAAGAAGACTAGATCCAATTGTTTTTAATAGAGTACCTTTAAAAAAAGAAGCAACTAATTAATTAAAGCATCTAATACTAATAAATGGAATACAAAAAGATGATTGCTTTTTGTATTCCATTTAGATGTTTAAAATAAATAAAAAGTATGAGTATTAAAGTTTTTGTAGAACTTCTGGTAAAGGAGGAAAAATTAGAGCAAGTACGTCCCTTACTAGCATCACTTCTAAAAGAGACTCGTTCTAGAGAAGGAAATGAAGGAGTTCTTGTTTATAAAGATCAAGACAAACCGACTGCTATTATTCTAATTCAGCAATGGATATCTCGAGATAACTATGAACAATATAATAAATGGCGTTCTGAACGTGGAGACCATATTAAGTTGGCAGAATTTTTGGCAGAACAGCCTAGGCGAAGATACTTTGACTATATAGGTGTTTAAGCCCTCCTTTGATAACTGGTTTTTTTGAAAGAGAAATTTCAAGAGACAAACAGATGATTCCTTAAATAAAGGATCTGAGAAAACATGGAACAATTAATAGCTAAGCCAAAAGAAAAAAAAGAATGAATATACATATTGAATTTCCCTCACAAAATGAGTATCCTATTTATGCAGAGATGTATTTGAAATTAGTAAAAAAAGACGGAAGTCTTATTAGTCAGTTGAAGTCGAGTTTAGAAAAAACAAAGACTTTGATTAACAGTTTATCGAATGAAGAATTAGACTATAAATACGAAAAGAATAAATGGTCAATAAAAGAAGTTTTAGTTCATATTATTGATGATGAAAGAATATATGGATATAGAGCTCTTTCTTTTGCTAGAAATGACAAAACTAATCTCCCAGGATTTGAACAAGAAGATTATAACCTTTATTCTGATACATCAGAAAGAACAATTGAGAATATAATGGAAGAATATGAAACTTTAAGATTGTCAACTATTTCTTTATTTAATGGATTTTCTGATAAATCATTAAAGCGTATGGGAATTGCAAACGGAAATCAAGCAAGTACAAGAGCTTTGGGATATCATATTCTCGGACACGATTTGCATCATATTAAAATAATAGAAGATCTATATTTAAAATAGTTGGTAAAATAAACCCAATAGCGTCTATACTCCAATAGATATTTTCTTTCTAGACATTTCTTTTTCAGCCCAGTTTCTCAATTGTTTTATTACTGGGATTAGTTCTTCACCATTTGTGGTAAGTGAATACTCAACTCTTGGTGGAACTTCTAGATATACTTTTCTTAAAACCAGTTCATCCTCCTCTAACTCTCTAAGTGTCTGAGTTAACATTTTAGGAGTTATACCAACAATGGCTCTTTTTAATTCACCATATCTCATAAACCCATCTCGAAGCACCCATAAAATACGTCCTTTATACTTACCTCCAACTCTTTTAAAAGCATAATCTACTATACAATAAGCAGTTTCATTATTATTTTTCATTTATTTTACGATTTTAAACTGTTGATAATCAGCATTAGTATAAAATTAGTATGTAGTGTACAAATACGTAAGTACTTGCCGTAAAGATAATAAAACCTTTTCTTTGTACAAGTTATTCAAAGAAGTCTTTTTTTATGAAAAAAATAAAAAATATATCGCCAGTCTTATTTTCATTCTTTACACTAGTAGCATTTGGTATTATAGTTCTATTGCCGATTGATACTATTTTAATAAAAATGTCACTTTCAGATTTTCATTCTGAATATATTGGATTAACAATTAAAATGGCATTCACCTTTATATTAAGCTATCGCATAATAAAAAAAATGAGAATCGAAAACATTGTTGGTTCCTCTTCTAACTATAGTTGGAAATTTAAGTATTTAAATATTATACCTAGTTATCTGATTATAATAGGAATTTTAAGTATTCTATCTAAAGATTTAACACAAGTGCATATTGAAAACTTATTACTACTACTTTTTGCTTGTTTAACAGTTGGGTTTGCAGAAGAATTTTTATTTAGAGGGCTATTGCAATCATTATTTTTAAAAAAATATATTTCTCAAAAGAATGGAATTCTTATTAGCACATTAATTCCAGCCATAGTTTTTGGATTATTTCACCTTATTAATTTGATAAATAATGAGGATGTATTTGCAGTTTTAATTCAAGTTGTATTTGCTACGTTTATTGGATTCTTTTTTGGTGTTTTAGTCTTAAAAACCAATAAAATATTACCCGTTGCAGTAACTCACGGACTCATAAATTTTTTCTTTTCTATTGCATTTCTGCCTAGTCTAAAAGTTATAGAAGATTCGGGAGCATCTATAGCTCCTATAATTATAACCTTACCGCTTTTTATTATTGGCCTTTTTGTTTTGAAAAAGATTAAGAAAGAAGATGTAATGAAGAAGTTAAATGAAAGTTTTAATTAGAATAATACTATTTGCAATGAATTTAAAAGAACAACTATCAGAAATCACAGAATATTTTTCACCTATAATAATAGGGGAGGTAAATGATGTTTTTATCAAACTAGTGAAGATAAAAGGCAATAAAGTACCTTGGCATAATCATAAAAATGAAGATGAATTATTCCAAGTTCTAAGTGGAAGTCTTCTATTTGAAGTTGAAAATCAGGAGTCTTTTACAATGAACAGTGGAGATATATTCATAGTTAAACGCGGTATAAATCATCGAGTCAGTTCTAAAGAAGAATGTCACATAATGCTTATTGAAAATAAAACGACTCAACATACTGGAGAAAAAATAAATGAAATAACAAAGTCTATTAGAAAGCAAATGATAATAAAAACCTAACTAATAATAAAATTAATAACCAATTCACATTATGAAAACAGCAATCAAAAATCCATTCGTAATAACAGCTATCACTCTAATACTATTTAAGGGAATCCTAAAACTTCCAATAAATACAACAATAGTAGAAATTTTTGATTTAACTATCCAACAGTCAGACAATATTAGTAGACTCTTAAAAAATTTGGTAATTATTATACTAGCTATATACGCTATAAAAAAACTGAAACTTGTTGAACTCTCAGGCTTGAGCAAACATATAAAGTTGCAAAACAAATTCTTGATTTTAATTCCTTTGTACTTAGTGATAATAGGCGTGTTTTCTCTTTTAGGTACAGATTTATCCAATATTTCTGTTATTGATTTTATTTTGCTCTCGTTGGCAATGCTTTCGGTTGGATTTGTAGAAGAGTTTATTTTTAGAGGTATTCTTCAATCGGTATTTTTAAAGAAATATAGTCAAAGAAAAAACGGCATTTTAATAAGTATCTTTCTTCCTGCAGCACTTTTTGGAGGGTTACATTTATTTAGTTTAGATATGTCAAATATTGCTGCTTCAATTGGGCAATTTGTATACGCCTTTTTTATAGGCGCAACTTTTGGAGCAATTTTATTAAAAACCAATAAGATAGTCCCTTTAGCTATCATACATGGTCTTATCGACATCGTATTTACTATCAATACCCTTCTGGACGATGGCGCAATTGCTGGGGAACTTGGACAACAAGACATTGGGCAGGCTATTGGTTCTATGTTGGTGGTTTTGCCATTATTTATTGTAGGGTTATTTATCATCCGTAAAATTAGCCCTGCACGTGTTCAAGAAAAAATAGATTTATCCAATAAGATTTAACTGTCATAACATTATGAATTTTAAATAAATATTATCAAAAATCACAGACTAATTTTTAGCTAAAAAAATAGAAGATTAAATGACGTTTTTATTAAATTAATGAAGATAAGAGGCGATAAAGAACCTTGAAATAATCATAACAATGGTGATAATTATTAAAAAATTGTAACCGATATTTATTATAATTCGTCTAAGTAAAAATTAAAAATTATTATGAAAAAAGAATCCATCAAATTAAAAGCAAAATTATTATTGGAAATCCTCATAGTTCTTGGAGTTATGTCTGGAACCAAAGCAATTTGTGATCAAATTCAAATCATACCCTCTGGTTCCACAGGTACAATAGGAATTTGGCTAGGAATCTTAGTAGCAACATTTTTTTTAAAAAAAAGGAATATTAATTGGTCTGATATTGGCCTACGCTGGCCTAAAGGAAGAAAACAATGGCTGAAACAAATTGGTTTAGGACTCTTAGCCATTGGATCCATTATTCTTATCACTTTTATCACACTAATGGTATTAAAACCTCTTTTCGGATTGGTACAAGACCCAAATGCAACAGATAAATTTAGTTTCTTTCTAGGAAAACCTCTTGTTCTCATACTCTATCTTATTTTTGGAATTTGGTTTGGAGCCGCTGTGGGAGAAGAACTTTTATTTCGAGGGTTTATATTAAATCACCTAAAAAGATTAATAGGAAATAGTAAAATAAGTTGGGCTTTAGCCTTGATTATTCAAGCAATAATATTCGGGTTTATGCACAGCTACCATGGATCACAGGGGATTGTTATTACAGGATTAATTGCCTTATCGTTCGGTATATTTTATTTGCTTGCCAAACGAAAACTATTTCCTCTAATTTTTGCTCATGCTGTTTTCGATACACTAACAATGGTAGGGTTCTATCTATCAGAAAGTGCAACTTAGCCTATTAGATAGTTATAATCCATATTAAGTAAAGTATTTACCAGACCCTTAGAAAATATTATTTCCATAATATTTTCTAAGGGTCTGCCTTCTTGCATTATAATTAACCCTTTAAGTGCTTTTTATCATATAAAATTATACTTCAAAATTTGCCGTCTTTCAAAGTCTTGACAAGAATTTGGACAGACACTAAGGTTATTTACACCAACTGTCCTTTTTTCTGGATAAACCCTATTGGTAATGTTTTTAATAGGATATGACTTTATAAAACACCCATAAGACATATTTATTAGAGAGCCTTTTAAATGTACTTTATGTTTGCTGAATATTAATAATAAAATCAAAATCATGAGAACTTTAGACAACAATCAAATCACAAAAAAATTAAATAAAACTAATAGCTTTAAGTGGAACGTTAAAAGGCGTTTTAGGTAAATAGCATTTTGACTGATAAAAGAGCCAAGAGACAAGAGCCAAGAGCCAAGACTATTGCTTAACATACTTTCATTCCTCTAACAATCTAATAACCCATTCAACCATACATTCATCAATTAAATAACAAACACATGAATACATTACAAATTAACAATCTTACCAAAACCTATCCTAACGGAGTAAAAGCTTTAAACGGCATTAATTTAAAAATCACCAACGGTATGTTTGGTTTGTTGGGATCTAATGGCGCAGGAAAATCATCACTAATGCGTACCATAGCATCTTTGCAAGAACCATCTTCGGGAAGTATTTCATTTAATAATATAGACGTGGTGAAACAACCGAGTGAAATCAGAAAACAATTGGGGTATTTACCACAAGAATTTGGGGTGTATCCAAAAATTTCTGCTGAGAAGCTATTGAATCATATGGCGTTGTTAAAAGGAATTATCAATAATAAAGAACGCAAAAAACAAGTTACCGCATTATTGCAACAGGTTAATTTATACCAGCATCGTAAAAAAGCAGTATATACATTTTCTGGGGGAATGAAACAACGTTTTGGAATAGCACAAGCGCTATTGGCAAATCCGCAATTAATTATTGTGGATGAACCTACAGCAGGATTAGACCCAGAAGAACGCAACCGGTTTTTAAATTTACTAAGTGAAATAGGGGAGAACGTCATAGTGATCTTATCAACGCATATTGTTGAAGATGTTCGGGATCTATGTCCTATCATGGCAATACTATCTAATGGTGAAATTATTGCACAGGGTAATCCATCAGATTTGGTTGCAACAATTCATGGAAAAATATGGACGAAGATTATTCCTAAGAAGGACCTAGCCGCCTATAAAAAAGCTTTCGATATTATTTCTACCAAGTTGGTTTCTGGAAAAACACAAATTAGAGTTCTAGCAATCGAAAAGCCTGAAGCAGGTTTTGAATCAATAGCTCCAAATTTAGAAGACTTTTACTTCGCAACTTTATTTAATCATCCTTTAAAAAACGCCTAAGCCATGTTTAAAAAATTATTAAGTTTCGAAGTTTTTTATCAATTAAAACAACGCGCATTTCCCATTTTCGCTCTATTATTTCTTGCATTGGGTATTTTTGTAGGAAGACAAGGATTTGCACCTTCAGGGGTGGATTTTAATTCGGGATATCAAGTTTATTTTTATGCCAGCATCTTTACCTTAGGGAGTGTTTTTATAACTATGTTTTTCGCTATAAGCGGGATGCTTAGAGATCGACAACACCATATGGAACAACTAATCTATAGTACTTCTATTAAAAAATTCCAGTTTTTTTGGAGTCGATTTTTAGGGACTTTTGTATTTAGTGTACTGGCATTTACACCTTATTTAATCGGTTTTGCATTGGGGGTTTCCTTTTCTAATTTAGACCCAGAACGTATAGGAGCCTTTAATCTAATGACCTATCTGCAACCTTGGTTGTATATGGTTCTTCCTAACATTTTTATTTGTACTTCCTTGATTTTTTCTGTAAGTACGCTAAGCAAAAACAACACAGCTACCTATGTAAGTGCGGTATTTATTTATATGCTATACTTTGTAAGTGCTATCTTTTTAAATTCCCCTTTAATAGCGCAATCGGTTCCAGCTTCACCAGAAAGCATGGCGATTGCAGCATTGGCAGATCCATTTGGAATTGCAGCCTTTTTTGAACAAAGCCAATATTGGACTCCTTTTCAAAAAAATAACGAACTCATTTCCTTTTCTGGATTATTTATGGGAAATAGAATCTTGTGGATTCTGGGATCTTTAGGAATACTCTTACTTACTTACACTTTATTTTCATTTAGAACTTTAAGCAAGAAAGTAAAAAAAGCCCCAAAAATGAAAAAGGAGACTAAAGAAACTATTGCCTATAAACCAATTGAGGCCTTACATAACTTTAAGTCTCAAAGAACAGCATTTGTGTCCTTATTAAAAATTGAGCTCCAGGGTGTTTTTAAAAGCCTACCATTTATAGCAGTGCTAATCATGTGGTCTTTTATTGTTTTCTCTGAAATTTACTCTACCGTAATTGGAGGAGGAGCATACAATGAAAGTATGTATCCTTTTACCAATATTTTAATTGAATTAATAATAAGTCCACTGAGTATATTTAGTCTGATACTAATTGTGTTTTATAGTGGAGAACTGGTTTGGAAAGAACGCGGATTAAATTTTAATACTATTATTGACGCAACACCTGTGATGAACTCGGTTTTCTTTCTTTCAAAATTCATCACGCTATTGCTCCTTCCTACCATTTTAATAGTAACTGGAATTGTTATATGCATCGGCTTTCAATCCTTCTTAGGATATACTAATTTTGAATTGGACCTATACGCTTCCTTATTTTATTTTGAAGGTATTACTATGTTGGTATTTTGTATGATCGCGATGTTTGTTCATAGCCTAGTAAAAAATAAATATATGGGGATGGGGATTTTCGGATTGATCGCCATCATAAGTATGAAAGCTTCCCTTTTTGGATTAGAACACCCCTTAACAAGTATTGGTTTTTTACCAAATCCTAGCTATACAAATATGAATGGTTTTAATGGAATCACTAAACTATACCACCATTTATCGCTGTATTGGGTTGCCTTAGGTGGAATGCTAACACTAATCACTTTTAAACTATGGCAAAGAGGAAATATCGCAAGCCTTCGTTATCAGTTAAGTACCTTAAAATACAATTGGACTAAGGGACAGGTTATGACCATTGCGGTTTTTGGTATGGTGTTTATAGGCGCTGCGAGTCTAGTATATTATAATAATAACATCCTAACTTCTTATGAAACTACCAGTGATAATTTGGATAGTAGAGAACAATACGAACGTAAATTTAAACAATACCAAGACTTAGAGCGATTATATCCTATTGCGATAAAAACCGAAGTAGCTATTTTTCCTTCTGAAGAAATGTATACTGTAAAAGCGGATTACATAATTAAGAATAAAAGTAATCAAGCCATATCGCAGGTCTTTTTAACCGAACGAATTCCTTTGCAATCTATTAAGATAGAACAGGCTGAATTAATTATGCACGACACTGTTTTTGGAACTTATTTATTTGAATTTAAAAATGCTATAAAACCACAGCAAACTTTAAAATATAGTTTTGAAACCAAAAAAGTATTGAAGGGTTATGAGACAGATCGCACTATTATCAAGAACGGGACCTATATCACGCATCGTAATTTTGATCCCTTTCATTATGGAAGAGGTATTGAAATTACAGATCCTATGGAACGTCAAAAACGTAATTTGCCCAAACGCGAGGAAATTATAGAAACCGATTCACATATTGCTATAGAGGATAACCGTATGGGAAAAATTGATTTTGAAACGATTATTTCTACTCAAAATAATCAAGTAGCTTTAAGTTCTGGAACTTTATTAAAAGAATGGACTAAGGAGAATAGAAAATATTATCATTATAAATCGAATACAAAAATAGTACCAACAATGGCATATTTTTCTGCGGACTATGAGACAAGAAAGACAATTTATAAAGGTATTCCTATTGAACAATATTACGATGCTTCTCACGAATTTAATGTAGAACAAATAGAAACTAGCATTAAAAACACCTTAGATTATTGTATCGAGAATTTTGGAGCCTATGCCTTCGATGATATTCGTTTTGCCGAAATTCCAGGACATTGGCCTTTTGGTGGCTTTGCACATCCTGGTTTGGTAAGTATGGTCGAAGACCGTTTGTATTTAGTAGACAATAGAGATTCCGAAGCTTTTAATTTAGTTGCCAAACGAACCATTCACGAAGTTGCACACCAATGGTGGGGACATGCAATAACTCCGAAAATAGTAGATGGAGGCGCAATTTTTGTAGAGGGTTTCGCAAAGTATACCGAGGCCGTAATTATGGAACAGGAATATGGAAAAGGAGCCGTTTTTCAATTAAGTGAAACTGCTAACCGACGTTATTTTAGAGGTAGAGCTTATGCAAATACACTAGAACCTGGTCTATATTTGGAGGATGATCAAGACTATCTCGCATATGGTAAAAGTTTAACGGTGATGCTGGCGCTTAGAGATTTAATAGGGGAGAAGCAATTAAATACGATTTTACGAAACCTTACCGAAACATATCGATATAGCGATGAGTTTGAGGTATTAGCAATAGATTTTATAAATGCTTTATATGAAGCAAGTCCTGGGGAATATCATGATTTGGTAGACGATTGGCTAAAAAAGGTAATTACTTATGATTTAAGTATTGAAAGCAGTTCCTATGAAGCTTTAGCAAACGGAACATTTGAGCTTACTCTAAAAGTAAACGCAAAACGTTTTGAAACAATGGAGAGTGGGGAAATTAAAGAAATAGCTATCAACGAGCCAATTAAAATAGGTGTATTTAAAGTACATCCATCTAATGTTAAAGATGATTCTTCAATTCTATATTATCAATCTAATACCATAAATAAAGAGGAAACAGAAATTAAGATTATTGTAAACGAGCTACCCACTCATATTGCTATAGATCCCTTTGGTACTAGATCTGATGAGAATAGAGTAGATAATTTAATATCTTTATAAAAGGAAATTAGTAGTTTAAGAAATAGTAGCTAAAATTTGAAAACAATAAAAAGGTTGCCTATTATAGGCAACCTTTTTTATATATAAGTAAAAATAAATTACTTTAAACTCTCTAATAATTTTTCAGCAACCAATTCAGACGAAGCAGGATTTTGACCTGTAATTAAATTTCCATCTTGAATAGCATAGGCTGCCCAATCTTCTTTTTTAGAATAGATCCCACCATTTTCACTCAACATATCTTCCACTAAAAATGGGACTACTTCTGTAAGTCCAACTGCTGCTTCTTCTGTATTTGTAAAACCTGTTACTTTTTTGCCTTTTACTAACGGATTTCCATTTGCATCTTTAACATTTTTTAAAGCTGCTGGAGCGTGACATACAAAAGCAATCGGTTTTTCTTGACTATTAAACTTTTCGATTAGAGCAATAGAAGTTGCATCGTTTGCTAAATCCCATAATGGACCATGGCCCCCTGGGTAAAATACAGCGTCAAAATCATCTGGATTAATATCTGCTAACATTACAGTATTGGCTATTTTTTCTTTTGCAACAGCATCGGCATTAAAACGATCTGTGTCCTCAGTTGCAGCATCTGGAGAATCACTACTTGGGTCTATTGGTGCAGCCCCACCTTTTGGACTTGCAATAGTAATAGCTGCCCCCTTGTCTAATAATGTATAATATGGATTTGCAAATTCTTCTACCCAAAATCCTGTTTTCTTTCCTGTATCTCCCAATTTATCATGAGAGGTTAATACAAATAATATTTTCATTTGTTTTTCTTCTTTTACTTCTGTTTTTTCTTCTGAAACTTTTTCAGAAGTTGTTTCTTGTTTTGTTTCTTTACAACTTGATACCACAATTATTGTTAGCATTAATGTTACTATTTTCAATGTTTTCATAATGATATTAATAAGATATTTTTAAATTTATTCAATTACAGTCACTAAATCTTCTGTGCTTTTTCTTACTTTTTTTAGGCTTACCAACCAATCGCTATCTGTATCTCTATATCCAATAGGCAACATAACACAGCTTCTTAAACCTTTTTTATCTAAGCCTAATATTTTATCTACCTCAGTAGGCTCGAATCCTTCTAAAGGTGTTGCATCAACCCCTTCGTAGGAAGCGGCAATAATTGCAGCTGAAAAGGCAATATATGCTTGTTTGGCGGCATGGTTAAAATTTTCTTCAGCATCTTTTTGTGGATAGGAGCCTAATAGCATTTGGCGATAGTTTTCCCAACCTTCGTTTTTAAACCCACGTACCTCATTCGTTAAGTCAAACATTTTATTTATTCTTTCTTCTGTATAAGTATCCCAAGCAGCAAAAACCAGTAGGTGAGAGCAATCTGTGATTACAGATTGGTTCCAAGATACAGGTCTTATAGCTTCTTTAACCGCTTGACTTTTAACAACAATTATTTCAAAAGGTTGTAATCCACTAGAAGTTGGTGCTAAACGAGCTGCTTCAATAATATTGTCTATTTTTTCTTGAGGCACTTTTTTCCCATTCATTGATTTTGCAGCGTATCTCCAATTTAATTTGTCTATTAATTCCATGGTTTTTAATTTATTATTTTTTGTTAATTTTAATTTTTTATACTGTTCCAGGCAGCTTGAAAAGCTTCCTCCATATGCTCATTATTTAATTTAAATGTCTCTCGTTTTTGAGCCATCATTAAAAAAGATAATGGATTTATGGAATAAGCATATAATATATAATCTGAAAAAGGTTTTATAATACCTTCCTTTTTACCACGAGCCCAAAGGTCGAGTAGGGGTTGTAGATGCTTAATACCTTCTTGTCTGCTCTCTTCATCGATTATTGGTGTATTATCACATTGCGCTAAAAAGAACGCATTTTCACATTCTATTAGCTTGAAATCTGCAATTCGTTTCCAGATATGTTTAAATCCATCTTCTACAGATAATTTTTCAGTATAATTTTTAAAGGCATAATCTGAATATTTTGCTTTTACTTCTATATAGGTTTGGTTTACCAAGTCTTGCTTATTTTCAAAATATAAATAAATAGTAGCAGGAGAAACATTTGCCATTTTAGCAATCTTATTCATGGCAGTTGCATGGAAACCATTATTGTTTACTAAGTCTATGGTTGCCTTAATAAGTGCATTTCGTTTGTCTATGCTTTTTTGAAGTGTAGCCATCTGTTATTCATTTAGAGTACAAATTTACACAAAATGAACGTTCATTCTTTTTTATTAACAAAATTTTATAAAGCTTATTGAAAACAATAAAATCAATTTTAAAAAAAACGATAACTTAGCAAAACAATCTGTGATTTATGCGAAATAGAATCTGTTTACTATTATTAGCCGTTTTGCCCTTATTGGTTTATTCTCAAATAAATACTTCAGAAGTTGCAATAGACTCTATAAAAAGCTCCACAAAAGCACAAAGCAATTCAGCAACCAATGCACCAGTTGTTTTACGTAAGGATACCTTATTTTATATTAATACTAATATAGATGGTTATCCAGCAATTATAAGAGCAAGGGATATATCGGATAGACTAACAATCTTAACAGAGGATTATAATCCATTATTAGATAGTATTTACTCGATTCCACAAGAAAACTATATAGAATCTAAAATCAATGATAAGTTATTATTTGTCACAACGGCACAAGATGTTGAACAACAAGAATTAACGATTACTGAACTGGCAAAGTTTAGAGTAAAAGTCATAACAGAAAGTTTGGCGGTAGAACCTGAAGTCTCCAATATAGATAAATTAAAAAACATAGGTTTTTTTCTACTTTCTTTAGGAGTCCTTATTGGGATGATCAAGTTTATTAACTTCCTTTTTAGAAAATTAAATGGAAGGCTTTCAAAAATAGAAAAGAAGTTCTTAAAAAAGAATGGCTATATATTAAAGTATTTTATTCCGAAGAATACGGCAAACATATTTGTATTTATCGCAAATATTATTAGAATCATTATTATTATATTATTTTTTCTAGTCTATTCTCCATTTATGTTTAGCTTCTTTCCTTGGGCTAGACATGTCGTAGGCTTATTTTATGGCTATATATCAACTCCTATAAAGTATATGTTTTATGGATTTGTAGATTTTATTCCATCCTTATTTTTTATTATTATCATTTCCTTTTTCGCCCGGTATATAGTAAGGGTAGGAAAAGAAATCGCATTAGATATTGATGCAAGCAAGCTTATATTCAAAAATTTTCATAAAGATTGGGCCATGCCTACTGAAAAGATTTTTAGAGTGCTTGTTTATGCTATGTCACTAATATTAATTTTTCCATACATCCCTGGTTCTGGCTCTTCCGCCTTTCAAGGGGTTTCTATTTTTATTGGAGCTATTATTTCCTTTGGTTCTACTTCAGCTATTTCAAACATCATTGCTGGTATTGTGATTACTTATATGCGTCCTTTTCAGTTAGGTGACCGTGTGAAAATTAATGGTATTGTTGGAGATGTTGTTGAAAAAACCATTTTGATTACCCATTTAAATACTGCTAAAAACGAAGATGTTACTATCCCAAATGCAAATATTTTGTTGGGGACTATTACCAATTATAGTAAGAATAAAGAGAACTTTATAATACTTCATACTACCATAACTTTGGGTTATGATTTGCCTTGGCAGACAGTCGAAAAACTATTATTAGCTGCTGCAAACAACACCCAATTGATAGAAAAGGAACCCATACCTTTTGTGCTTCAAACCAGCTTGGACGATTATTATGTTTCGTATGAATTGAATGTATATACTAAACATGATAAAAAAATGCCATTTATTTATTCTGAAATACACAAAAATATCTTAGAAATATTTAATGATGCAGGAGTCGAAATATTATCGCCAGCTTATATGGCAGCGAGAGATGGATCTTTAACAACAGTACCTAGTAAATTAAAACCAGAAGATAAAAGCCCATTAACAAAAATAGTAGATCATCTTACGGGTAGAAATCAGGAAATTAAAATATCTAAACCATTAGATGAGTAGGGGGCTGTATCTTTTCTATTGAATAAAAAAATCAAATAAAGATTATGAAACTAAACCTGGCCTTTTACCTTATTGTATTTTTAATTTCTTTATCAGTATTATCACAAGAAAAAAAACCTTCTGAAATCTTTTGGGAAACCTTAAAATCTCATTGTGGCGAAGCTTATGAAGGAAAACTAGTATTGCCCGAAGAAGATGAAGCTTTTGGTAGAAAGAAACTTGTTATGCACCTAAGAAGCTGCACTGATAATGAGATAAAAATCCCCTTTTATGTAGGAGATGATAAATCAAGGACTTGGATTCTTACGAATAACGAAGGTATCATTACATTAAAACATGTACACCGCCATAAGGATGGATCCGAGGATGATATTAACTTTTACGGCGGCACCTCAAGTAATGCTGGTAAAGAAGATATCCAGTTTTTTCCTGCAGATGTTCATACACAAAAAATGATTCCTGCAGCAGCGACTAATGTCTGGTGGATAACTATAGATAAAAAAACCTTTAGTTATAATTTAAAAAGACTAGGGACAGATCGTATTTTTAAAGTAGTTATGTATTTAAGCAAGCCTATTCCTGAACCAGAGGCACCTTGGGGTTGGAATGACTAATAGATTTGAATCTTAATTTTCAAAGATTATTAATTGAATAAGATAGTTTTTTACGAATGAAAACTTTGATATTTTAAATGCAAAAAATACGGATTGCAATCCATTAAAAAGATGTAGTTTCGCGCCTCAATAAAATATTGGTTATGAAGCGTATAAGTGAGTACAAGAAATTATTTGGTGTTGAAAAAGAAATTGATTTAAAATTTCTTAAAAAGAGTTACCGAAATTTAGTAAAAGAATGGCATCCAGATAAATTCCAAAATGGGGACGCTTTACAGGAAGAGGCAGAGATGATTAGCCGAAAAGTTATTGATGGCTACCATTTCTTAGTGAGTATAGCACCTGAAACTAAAGAGAAAAATTTACCAGCATATACTGAAACGATTAGCAATTCAGCAATTTCAGATTATAATCATAAAGGTTTATTGTTAGAAATCACCTTTACAGACGGTACTACCTATGAATATTTTGGGATCACAAAAAAGGTATATCAAAAAATGATAAATGCAGGGAATTTAAATCGCTTTGCGAAACGTTCTATTTATCCAAACGCTACTTACAGAAAATCAAAACGAATTTTAGAAGAGGCATAATAGTCTATTAATTATAGGAGGGTAGTGGAACAAGACAATATTCAAATCATTTCAGCAGAAGAAATAGACAAGTGTATTTTGGTATTAGAACAATTAGTTTCGGATACCAATCAGATATTTGAGCTATCAGAAGTGAAAAGAACTGCTTTGTTAAAGGCTTCTGGAAAGCTTTCTCGGCCAAGTCGAGAAGAGTTTTCTCGTCGGAAAAAAGATGCGAAAAAAGCGGCAAAACGTAAAATGATTGCCAAAGATACCCATGCAAGAAAATCTACAGGAATTCGATCTGCCCGTGAAGCTGCATTATTTGTAGCTCCTAAACTACTAGCTGCAGCATCCATACCAGAGAATACCTTAGAATTAGAATCTCCTAGAAACTGTTATGTTTGTAAAACAGTATTCACAAAATTGCATCATTTTTATGATACGATGTGTACCACTTGTGGTGATATAAATTATACCAAACGTTTCCAAACTACAGACTTAAAAGATCAAGTGGCAGTAATTACAGGTTCTAGATTAAAAATAGGATACCATATTACATTAATGTTATTGCGTTCTGGGGCTACTGTGGTTGCAACTACACGATTTCCTGCAGATTCTGCTATTCGATTTTCTAAAGAAGATGATTATAATCAATGGAGGGATCGCTTGCATATTCATGGGTTAGATTTACGACACATCCCCAGTGTAGAAATATTCTGTAATTATATAGAGCAAAAATATGATCGATTAGATATTTTAATCAATAATGCAGCACAAACTGTAAGAAGACCTTCTGGATTTTATTTTCATTTAATGGAAAATGAAAAATTGCCTATCGATCAACTTCCAATATTAGCACAAGGTTTATTAAAAGATCATAGCAATTGTTTGCAAGAATTATCAGATTTAAGTGTCGGTACTACAAAAACGAGTAAAAATAATATACTGCCTGTTACTTGGCACGGACCGGAGCCTGGTATCGGATTACGTAATTCAGCAGCACTTTCTCAAATTCCTTATAGTTTTGATAATTCCTTGCAAACTGCCGAGGTTTTCCCTGAAGGAAAATTAGATGCAGATTTGCAACAGGTGGATTTAAGAAAAACCAATAGTTGGCGTTTAAAACTGGGTGAAATTGAAACTACAGAAATGGTAGAAGTGCAATTAGTAAATGCAGTAGCCCCTTTTGTATTATGCAATCGTTTATCTAATTTAATGATGAAGGAAAACACAGGTAAGAAGCATATTATCAATGTTTCTGCAATGGAAGGCAAGTTTCATCGATTTAAAAAAGCGGACAGACATCCACATACAAATATGGCGAAAGCAGCCTTAAATATGTTAACTCACACCTCTGCAGCAACCTTTGCAAAATCTGGCGTTTATATGAATGCAGTGGATACAGGTTGGGTAACCGATGAAGATCCTGCAGAATTATCTAAAAAGAAAGTAGAGATTCACGATTTTCAACCTCCATTAGATATTGTTGATGGAGCTGCAAGAGTATTAGATCCATTAATAGATGGTATCAATACTGGAAAGCATTGGTCTGGAAAATTTTTAAAAGATTATTTCCCTATAGATTGGTAGTATCTATAATTGTAGTTCTAAAAATATAATTCACATATATTTGCCCCAAGCATAAACTATGAGTATTACTCTTCTATCTTCGCCTTTACAAGGTTTTACCGATTTTCGTTTTAGAAATGCACAAAATAAATATTTTGGAGGTATAGATACTTTTTATGCACCTTATATACGCTTAAATGGTAAATTGAAAATAAAATCCTCGTATGAACGTGATTTATTACCCGCACACAATACTGCTTTAGAAGTGATACCACAAGTAATGACAAATGATGCCGATGAGTTTTTGTTTGTTGTTAAATACATACAACAATTGGGTTATAAAGAACTCAATTGGAATTTAGGTTGTCCATATCCAATGGTTACCAATCGAGGAATGGGTTCCGGTTTAATTTGTGATCCAAATAAAATTGACACCATTTTGCATCGAGTCCACAATGAAACGGATATCTTAGTCTCAATGAAGATGAGAATGGGTTATGAAAACAGTAATGAAATACTACACACTTTTCCTATTCTAGATAAATACCCGCTAAAAAATGTTGCGATACATGCACGTATTGGAAAACAATTGTACAAAGGAGGCGTAGATTTGGAGGCCTTTCAAAAATGCATCGATGTAGCAACACACAAATTATATTATAATGGTGATATTACTAGTGTGGATCAGTTTAAAAAAATGAAAGAACGTTTCCCTAGTATTGATCATTTTATGATAGGTCGTGGTTTAATTTCTGATCCATTTTTACCTAGTATGATAAAAAAGGACATTACAGAATATCCTGAAAATCGATGGGAATTATTTGAATCTTTTCATAACGAAATATACCAACAATACGATGCTGCATTATCTGGTCCAACACCCATAAAAATGAAGATGTTAGGGTTTTGGGAATACTTTTCACAATCCTTTTCTAATCCACAAAAAACCTATAAAAAGATAAAAAAAGCAAATAATCCTATAAGATATAAACAGGCTGTAAAAGAAATTTTAAATAACGAGTAACCAATCTATTTAAGCGTATAACGTTGCTCTGCAGTTGAAGATGCATTTAGTAATTGGTTGAATGTTTTTATCATATTAAAATCACGAGTAATTCCTTTGGAAACTGCTATTCCAGAAATTCCCGTTTCTAAAATGTTTGTAACATCCTCTTTGGTGATACCTCCAGCAGCAAGTATTGGTGTTTCGGTTTTTAACGCTTCTATAATTGCTGCATAACCGTTTAAGCCTAAAACTGTTGTTGAATTATCTTTGCTTGTTTTAAATCTAAAGGGAGCTAAACTAATATAATCGACTTCTTTAGCAATTAATATCTCACATTCTTGAAGTGTGTTTGCTGTAGCTCCAATAATTTGCCAAGGAAATAAATAATCTCTAACAATAGTAGGGCAGGAGTCTGTTGTTTCTAGATGAACACCATCTGCTTTTACTTCTTTTGCGATTATATAATGATCGCTAATTAGTAACCTGGTTTGATATTGAGAAGTTATTTCTCTAGCGGCATTGGCTATTTTCAATATTTCTTTTTCGGCAACACTTTTTAAACGTAATTGTACTAATTCTGCACCAGACGTACAAGCACTTTGTATGCTATCCAGATGTTCTTTTGGAGAATTTCCTTGAGATATATAATGTAATTTAGGTATCATTTAGTCTTTGTATTTGGAATTAAATCATTAGTACTATTAACCCTTTACAGTTTTAGAGTATTCCATAAAATGAGATTTAAAACGTAATAGGATTGGCTGCATTTTTTCTGAATAAAAGACATACTGGCATTTTTTAATACTTTGCGTAATTGACATCAGTGCAGTATAGGATGATTTTTGAACTAGAAATTCAGCATCATCAATACTAAATATTTTTAATTGAGAAGTGCTAACACCATTTAATAAGAACAATTGGTTCAAGGTCTTTGGGGTAGCAATAAGAATGTCTGTACCTTCAAAAATTTCTGATTTTTGCATATCAATGTGAATCAGTTCATGCCCAACATAAATACGTAAAGAATTATACTTAGTATATCTAAGAAAAAGACCATTTAATTCTATGGCTCTCTCCTTGTTTTCTACTAAAACTATAGCTCTTGGGGCATTTCCAGATGCTTCACATTTTAATTTTTGCAAGGTAGTAAGTATCAAGGTGGTCGTTTTTCCACTATCTTTTGAAGCAGTGCAAAATACATTGGCGCCACTTTTAATGATAGGGATACTTTTACTCTGAAAAGGTGTGGGGCTTATTATTTCTAATTTCTCAAGCGTCTCTTTTATATCGGGATTTAATTTTTTAAAAGGCATAGGTTTAAAGAAATAAAGATTGGTATAGTATTTATATAATTATGGCAAATATACCACCTGCAAACTTAAATAAATGAGAGTTTTAATTTTTCTATTCTTTAGTTAGAGTACAGATTCTAAAACTTCCCAAACTGTATTTGCTACGATTTTATGTCCTTCCACTGTTGGGTGTATACCATCGCTTTGGTTTAACTCTGCAATTCCCCCGACATTTTCTAAAATAAAAGGGATGAATTTTAAATCATTTATTCTCGCTAAATCAGCGAAAATATTTCTAAACTCAGAAGTGTAATCCTGGCCCATATTGGGAGGCAATTCCATTCCTGCAAGAATAATAGTTGTGTTCGGGTTCTCATGACGTACAATGTCAATAATATCTTGAAGATTTGCGCGAGTTTCTGTTAATGGAACCCCACGCAATCCGTCATTAGCACCTAATTCTAAAATAAAAATATCCACATCCTCATTAAGGACCCATTTTACTCTGCTTTTACCACCTGCAGTAGTTTCTCCACTTAATCCAGAATTTATTACCATATAATCTAATCCTAAAGAATCTACTTTAACTTGTAGTAAACTTGGGAAAGCATCATTACTATCTTCCAAGCCCATTCCGGCGGTAAGACTATCTCCAAAACATAGAATAGTCTTTTTTGATTTTACGGTTATAGGTTCATTATCAGACGATATAGATGTCTTTGTCTCTACTAAATCTTTAGCTGTATTTGTATTGCCACAAGAGATGAAAACTAATGCAATGATAAAATAACAAAACTTTAAGAGTTTGCGTTCTATTAGACTAGGTAGATTTAAAAACGTTTGTATATTTTTAGCCTTGTACATATTAGTAGAAATAATTTAAATTTATATGCCAAAGATATTAAAGATTAACGGGCTAGAAAAGACATATGCTAGCGGTTCCAAACAATTAACAGTATTGCAAAAAGTGTCTTTTGATGTGGAAAAAGGACAAACTTTTTCTATTGTTGGTCCTTCAGGTAGTGGAAAAACAACCCTATTGGGATTATGCGCCGGTTTAGATAAACCCGATGCAGGTACTGTAGAATTATGTGGTTATGATTTAAACACATTGAATGAAGATGAACGAGCACAATTACGGAATAAGGAAGTAGGCTTTATATTTCAAAACTTTCAATTATTACCAACACTTACCGCTCTCGAAAATGTAAGTGTACCCTTAGAATTGCAAGGCGCAAAAGATGCCGCTATAAGTGCTACAGCATTATTAAAAAAAGTAGGCTTGATAGATCGTTTAGATCATTATCCATCCCAGTTATCGGGAGGAGAGCAACAACGTGTAGCTTTAGCAAGAGCTTTTTCAAATAGACCTTCTATATTATTTGCTGATGAACCCACAGGTAATTTAGATGAGGAGACTGGAGAAAAAGTGATTCAATTGTTGTTTGAATTAAATAAAGAAGCTGGAACTACTTTGGTGATCATCTCACACGATTTAGAACTGGCCAATAGAACACAACAGATTTTGAGACTTAAAGGTGGGAAAATAATGACTAACGAAACAACTGCCACATTTTGAGTTCCTCTAAATTCACATCAAAAAACAACAAGGCCTGGCTTTTTAAAATGGCCTGGCGAGATGCAAAAGCGAGTAGAGTAAGGCTATTTCTTTTTATGGCTTCTATTATTTTGGGAATTGCAGCGGTAGTTTCTATTCAGTTATTTAGTAAGAATCTAGAGAATAATATAAAGCTACAATCCAAAGCCTTAATGGGTGCCGATTTCATTATTGATAGTGAGCAAATCCCAACGGAACGAGCACAAGCCATTATCGATTCTTTAGAACCAGATGCTTCAGAAGTTAACTTTGTATCGATGATTGCTTTTCCGAAGAATGGAGGCACCAAATTAGTGGGTGTTCGAGCTTTGGAAGGCGACTTCCCATTTTATGGTACTTTAGATACCCAACCTGTTTCTGCAGCAAGCAACTACCAAGAAAATGGGGCTGCTTTGGTAGATGCTACCCTCATGCTACAATATGATATTAAACCGGGTGATTCTATTAAAATAGGGGAGATTACCTTGCCAATTTCTGGTGCTTTAAAAGCCATTCCCGGTAGTACTGCTATGTCTGCTTCTGTAGCGCCGCCAGTTGTTATTCCGTATCGTTATCTAGAACAGACCAAACTTCTACAATTTGGAAGTCGTAAAGAGTATCAGTTTTTTTATAAAGCGCCAAATATAGACTTAGTGCTTTTAGATAAAGTACTAGATCCTATGTTGGATGAAGAAAATGCAGATTTAGATACACATACCAGCACCAGTCAACGTTTAGGACAACGCTATGTTAATGTGAGTAAATTTCTAAATCTTGCCGCATTTATCGCCTTGTTATTAGGATGTGTAGGTATTGCAAGTTCTGTAAATATATATATCAAGGAAAAGCTAAAAGCGGTCGCTGTATTAAAATGTATGGGAGCTACCAGAAGACAAAGCTTTTTAATATTTCTTATACAAATCTCAGGAATAGGGATCCTTGGTGGTTTTATTGGTTCTGCTATCGGAGTAGTCCTTCAAGAGCTCTTTCCCTATATTTTAAAGGAATTTTTACCTTTTGATGTGGAAGTCAGTATCACCATGCAACCCCTAATTATGGGTGTTTTACTCGGATTTTTGATGTCGGTATTGTTTGCATTATTGCCGCTGGTTCGTACTTGGTATGTTTCCCCATTAGAGGTGTTACGTATTGGTGGAGTTCCCTTAGTAAAACCTAAGAAAGCGCGTTTAGTGGTATTTACGCTGATCATTGTATTTCTATATTTATTCTCATTTTGGTTGCTCCGTGATGCGGTATTTGCTCTTACATTTGTCATTGGTATTTTAATGACCTTTGCTATTTTGGCGGGCATCGCAGTAGCATCTATGAAAGTTGTTAAAGCCTATTTCCCAAAGAGCGCAGGTTTTATCATTCGCCAAAGTTTATTAAACTTATTTCGTCCAAATAATCAAACCTTAGTATTAATCGTGGCTATTGGCTTAGGGACCTTTTTAATAAGCACTTTATATTTCACCAAAGATATTTTATTAGCCAAAACAGAAGTTGGTCAAGCTTCGGAAAATGCAAATATTATTACTTTAGATGTGCAAAGTGACCAGCTGGAGGAAATTGTAAAAACCTATGAAGCGAATGACTTAAAGGTTTTGGATAATATTTCATTGGTAACTATGCGGATGCATAGTATTAAAGGAAAATTGGTGAATGCCCTACGGAAGGATACTACCAGCCAAGTAAGAGCTTGGCTATTAAACCACGAATTTAGAACCACTTATCGCGATGTATTGATCCCTACGGAAGAAATTATAGAAGGGGAGTGGATTTCAACAAAGAAACCAGGAGCCCCAATTCAAATTTCAATTTCAGACAATCTTGCTGCAGATGCCAAAGTAACGGTTGGGGATCCTATTGTTTTTAATGTGCAAGGGGTGCTTATGGAAACCACAGTGGCTAGTATTCGGAAAGTAGATTGGGGCCGCATACAACTAAACTTTTCTATTGTATTTCCAAAGGGTGTATTAGAAGATGCACCGCAGTTTAATGTATTAACCACCTATGCACCTACAGAAGAAAGCTCGGCTGCATTGCAAAGGGATTTGGTGACAAAATTTCCTAATGTTTCGATTATAGACCTTCGACAAATGTATACGATCATAGAAGATATATTAGATAAGGTTTCGTGGATTATCAACTTTATGGCTTTCTTTAGTATTCTTACCGGTATTATTGTGTTGATAGGATCTGTACGTAATAGTAAATATCAGCGTATTAAGGAAAGTGTATTGCTTAGAACTTTGGGCGCAAAGAATAATCAAATATTAAAAATATCTGCCTTAGAATATTTATTTTTAGGAATTTTAGGTAGTTTAGTGGGCATTCTTTTAGCATTAGTAAGTAGTTTACTGTTGGCTCTATTTGTTTTTAAAGAACCTTTTGTGCCTTCAGTAATTCCATTTTTAGTTTTTTTACCAGGTATTTCATTATTGGTGTTGGGGATAGGATTAAGTAATATCCGGATTGTTTTAAGAAGTTCCCCATTAGAAGTATTGCGAAGAGAAGTATGATATATATAAATCCAGATGCTCTTATATAATCCTATAAAATGAATTCTATTCCAACTATAAAATTATATGGGGCCTCGGGCTGTCATAAAACCAACTATTATAAAATATTATTAGACCAAACAGCATTGGCCTATCAATTTTTAGATGTAGAAAATAATGAAGAACATGCAGAAGAATTACGGGGTCTTTATGAAAATAGAAAACTTAATTTTCCAACAATAACCATAGGAGAAAAGAAATTACGAAATCCCTATAAAGAAGAATTGGAAAAATGGTTAATCAAATTAGTACCAGGTTATTTGTAATTCTTAAATTAACTTACACTTAGAAGTACGAAATAGAGTAAAATATTAAATAATTAGATAGAAAGGGACCTTCATGAAACTTAAGATAGCAGATAGATTTACTAAAGAATTACCAGCAGATCCAGTCCTTGAAAACTCAAGAAGACAAGTAAAAAAAGCTTGCTTCTCTTTTGTAAACCCTAAAAAAACAGAAAAACCAGAAATGCTACATGTTTCTCCTGAGATGCTCTTCACTTTAGGAATGACTTTAGAAGATGGAACTAGTGAAGAATTTCTAAATGTATTTACGGGCAATAGTATATTGTCGAATACAAAACCTTATGCCATGTGCTATGGGGGACATCAATTTGGTAATTGGGCAGGACAATTAGGGGATGGACGTGCCATCAATCTAGCTGAAATTGAACATAAAAATAAACACTGGTGCCTTCAACTTAAGGGAGCAGGGGAGACCCCATATTCTCGTAACGCAGATGGTTTGGCAGTGTTAAGATCTTCGGTTCGGGAGTATTTGTGTAGCGAAGCGATGTATCATCTAGGAGTTCCAACAACCAGAGCGCTTTCCTTGGCATTGTCTGGAGATGAAGTTTGGAGGGATATGCTATACGACGGAAATGCTGCATATGAAAAAGGAGCTATTGTTTGTAGAGTATCTCAGAGCTTTTTACGTTTTGGTAATTATCAAATATTAGCTTCAAGACAGGATAATGAAACTTTAAAAACACTTGTAGATTATACGATAAAACATCATTTTACTTATTTGGGAAAACCTTCAAAAGAAGCCTATGTACAGTTTTTTGAAGCAGTAGTAGAAAATACTTTAGAAACACTTATTCATTGGCAACGGGTTGGTTTTGTTCATGGGGTCATGAATACAGATAATATGTCCATACTAGGACAGACCATAGATTATGGACCTTATGGTTGGTTAGAAGGATATGATCATAATTGGACTCCTAATACTACCGATAGTCAATTTAAACGGTATCGTTATGGAGCACAATTGGATATGGGACTTTGGAATTTATATCAGTTGGCAAATGCTTTATATCCATTAATAGGAGAAGCAGAAGGCTTAGAGCGTATTTTACATGCATATTATGAAAATGCGCAAGCCCAATATTTAATCATGATGCGAAGTAAATTAGGTTTGTTTACCGAAGACAAAAAGGATGCAGAATTAATTGCGAACTTAGAAGAAACCTTACAATTAACAGAAACGGATATGACGATATTCTTTAGAAATTTAAGTGATTTTTCTACGGAAACCTCTTTAAAAGGATGGACTATCGTAAAGGATGCTTTTTATACAATAAATGAAGTTTCAGATGCTATAAAACAAAAATGGAATTTCTGGTTTATGAACTATGCTGAAAGATTACAGAAAGAAAAATTTACTTCGGAAGAAAGAAAAGAGAAAATGAAACAAGTGAATCCTAAGTACGTATTGCGTAATTATATGGCACAATTAGCTATAGATGCTGCTAATAAAGGAGACTATAAATTAATTGATGAATTATTTCAATTGCTTAGAAAACCCTATGAAGAGCAACCCGAAAATAAGAAATGGTTTGTGAAACGCCCCGATTGGGCAAGACACAAAGCAGGCTGTTCTATGCTTTCCTGTAGTTCTTAAGCTTTGTAAAATCGAAGCTATTAAATGAAGTGGATACGTTTATTGGTTTAGGTAATTTTGCAATTCGACAATTTTATGAGGCTCATTAAATACTCCGCTATAATAAGAGGTTACAGTTGCTGAGGTATCATCCTTAACGCCACGTGAAGAAACACAAAGATGCTTTGCATCAATAATTATAGCAATGTCTTCTGTATCTAAAATGGTTTTTAGTTCAATTGCAATCTGATTTGTTAATCGTTCTTGTACCTGTGGTCGTTTTGCATAATACTGTACAATTCTATTCAATTTAGAAATACCAATAACCTTTCCAGAAGAAACATAAGCAATATGTGCTATACCAATAATTGGAACAAAGTGATGCTCGCAATTGGAATAAAAAGTAATGTTCTTTTCCACCAGCATTTGATTGTATTTATACTTATTGTCAAACAATGCTATCTTAGGCTTATTCAAAGGATTTAGTCCAGAAAAAATTTCATCAATATACATTTTGGCTACTCTATTGGGTGTTCCCTTTAAGGAATCATCGGTTAGATCAAGTCCCATAACGTCCATTATTTGTGCAAATAAACCCGATATCTTTTCTTTTTTTTCAGAATCTGATATTTCGAAAGCATCTAATTTCATAGGAGTTTCTAATCCAGTATAAAAATGATCATCGCCTATTTCTTCTTCAGAAAACCTATCTAGCGTATTCTCTTTAATATGGGTATTCAACATAATTTCTTGCGGTTTCATAAAGTTTAATTTTTAATTCTAGATCTCTGTTTAATTCTGGCTTTAGAATATTGTATATTACCATAGCAATGTTTTCTGCGGTAGGGTTTAAATTTTTAAACTCTATAGTGTCTAAGTTTAAGTTTTTATGATCAAATCTATTGATTACTTTCTCTTTGATTAGATCTGAAAGTATTTTTGTGTCAATTACATAACCGGTTTCAGGGTCACAAAAACCAATGATCTTAACTTCTAAATCATAATTATGTCCATGGTAATTTGGATTATTGCATTTTCCAAAAACTTCCCGATTTTTATCATCACTCCATTTATTGTTATGTAACCTGTGAGCTGCATTAAAATGTTCACAACGTATGATGGCTGTTTTATTCATTATTATAATTTGCCTAACTTGTTAAAAATATAAAAGACAAAGATACTATTTAATGTTTAATAAAATAGCATATTTGTTAAACTAAATATTATATATTTGCCTGGATCAATTTATTTATATTAAAGATATAAGAAAGTTTAGAACGATCTAGCCTTAGTTTAGGTGATTTAATTAATACAAATAGAATTTAACAAATTAGTATGTCAAAATTACCTAGTGCACATAAGTTTATAGACCTTTCAGATTACGGAAGGCCGATTGCACGAATTATTGCTAATTCATTAAAAGAAACATCCTTTACACCTATTCATGTAACCATTTGGTTTGTTATTTCTGGTTTGATAGCTATTTGTTGCATACTAGCTGATTATCTATGGGCAGCTGCATTTTTTTTAATATTAAAATCTATTTTAGATGCTGCTGATGGTGAATTGGCAAGATTAAAAAACACGCCCTCCTATACAGGACGATATCTAGATTCTGTGTCAGATATCATTTTAAATTTGCTAATATTTTTGGCACTCTGGTATACTACAGAGGTTTATTTTATCTATGCCTTTCTTGCTTTTTTAGGAATCCAATTGCAAGGTACTTTATATAATTATTACTATGTTATTTTGCGAAACAACTTAAATGGAGATACCACGAGTAGAGTATTCGAAGATAATACTCCATTAGCGCTAGAGGGGGAAACACAAGAAAATGTAAACCTGCTATTTTCATTATATAAATTTTTCTATAGTGCCTTTGATAAAGCAATTCATTTATTAGACCCAAATGCCTATAAAAGTAAAAAATTTCCTAATCTCTTTATGTCAGCATTATCCATTTTTGGTTTAGGATTTCAACTTTTAATTATAAGTGTCCTATTGGTTTTAGGCTATAAAGATGCTATTATTCCATTTTTCATTGGCTATTCACTATTAATACTAATATTCATTGGTATTAGAAGAATCTTATAGATTTTTTAAACACTTTTATACAACAATATGATGACTGAACTAACCTTCATTAAGCTAGTTGAAATGTTGAGTGTAATAGGAAAGCATAATGTCTGACTTCCATGAACTAGCTGTATGGAACACTTTAATTTTACATAAAACCCCAAACTCAAAATTTTTGTAAATTTGAAATCCTTTATATGACTAGAGATATTATAAATATAAACGATTTTACTATTTTGGTTGAAGAAGCCAAAGTAAATACACCAACAATAGACTCCTGTACTTTTGATGAGCCTATTATTGCTGTAGCATTCTATGGGTCTGGAGATGTGAATTTAGTAGTCAAATACATCGACAAACAAAAACAGTTTAATCATACCAAAGGATTAGCACTTTCATTTTATGCAGATGAAAAAGTTGAATTTGAACACACTGTTTCTGCCACTAAACCATTAGAATGTTTGGTAATAGCAACCACTGCAAAAACAATTGAAAGACTACCAAATGAGGAAGGGGAATTGTTTAGTGAAATGCTTAATCAATTAGTAAATCCTTCAGACCATTATGTAGAAGGACCAAGTTTTATAATGACGCCAGAAATGCAGTCAATTGTAGATTCACTCTTCAATATTAAATATACCGGAAAAACAAAAATGATGTTTTTTAGAAGTCAAATAACAACATTGCTTTCCCATTTTTTTGGACAGTTAGCTTCATTAAAAACTGAAAAAATAAATATTCCTGAACGTGAAAAACTAAATTTAGCCAGAGATATTTTATTAGAAAACATTGATAATCCACCTTCTTTAAATGAAATTTCTAAAGAAATAGGACTAAACACCTTCAAATTAAAAAAAGAATTTAAAGCATTTTTTGGTGTCCCCGTTTTTAAATATCTTCAAAATGAACGACTTGCAATAGCGCATAAAATGATTAGTACTCAAAAATCTACTGTCCAAGAAGCTTCTTGGCATGTTGGCTATGACAGTCTGAGTTCGTTTTCTAATGCTTTCGAAAAAAAATTCGGCTATCGTCCAAGTCAGATTAAGTAATTTCGTATCTGTTTTGGTGTCTAGATTCTTAGTGTAGTATTTCAAGAACTCCTTTTCGAACAAATTTTTATCCTTTTACAACAAATCAAGTTTTGATCTTCCCCATAGTTTTGCATCCTAATTAATAATTTAAACACAAACAAAAATGAAAAATCAAAGCAACATTTTAGTCATTGGCGGAACTGGAAAAACAGGGCGCAAAGTAGCAAGTAAATTAACAGAATTAGGTCATAAAGTAAGAATTGGCTCTCGATTTGTAACACCAGCATTCGATTGGGATAATTCTGAAACTTGGACTGAAGTATTAGAAGGTATGGACAAAGTGTATATTAGCTTTCAGCCAGATTTAGCGGTTCCTGGAGCTTTAGAAGCGATAGAAGAGTTAACAAAACAAGCCAAAAGATGTGGTATAAAAAAGGTAGTACTATTATCTGGAAAAGGCGAACGTGAGGCAGAACTTTGTGAGCAAGTAGTAATTCATTCAGGATTAGATTATACTATCGTTCGTGCAAGTTGGTTCAATCAAAATTTTAGCGAAAGTTTTTTTTTAGAACCTATTTTAGAAGGTTTTGTAGCTCTACCTCAAGCAGATGTTAAAGTACCTTATGTAGATACAGATGATATCGCAGCTGTTGCTGTGGAAGCCTTGGTAAATGAAAAACACAATGGAAATATTTATCAACTTACAGGGCCAAGATTACTTAGTTTTAGGGAGGTTGTTGAAGAAATTTCAGAAGCGACTGATAGGGAAATAGCATTTGCATCCATTTCATTATTTGCCTATGTAAATGCCATGAAAGAGCAAGGAGTTCCAGAAAACTTTGTATGGTTAGTCGAGTATTTATTTTCTGAAGTATTGGGCAATCCTATTGTTTCTGAAATCACTAACGATATAGAGCTTGTATTGGGTCGAAAACCAATTGATTTTTCAGAATATATAGAAAACACAAAAGCCTCTGGAGTTTGGAATCCTGTATGTATTAAAACTTTAGTTTAGTTGTAAGGACAAAGTGATATAGTGTGTCCCTTTGTGGTGATTTGAACCTATCACAAATCCATCATTAATCATAAAACATCGATTAAATGTTGTTTTATTAAGATAAAAGGTATATTTTAGTCGGAAAATACTTATTATTATAATATTAGCTATAGAGTTTTAAAAATCTTTGGTTAATTTATTAAAATGATACACTCATGAAAAGAATTGTAATTTTAGTCGTATTGTTAATGGCAATCCCCGCTCTTAGAGCGCAAAAAAAGGAAATTAAAAAAGCCCATCAAGAAGTAAAAGCTGGAAACTTAGTTAGTGCCGCTTCCTATTTACTACAAGCAAAAAGAATATTTGCAGCAGCAGATAATAAAACACGTGCAGAATATTATGTGGTAGAGGCCGAATTACAGTTGGCAGAAAAACAATTAGATGTAAAGCAAATAGAGTTAATTTCTCAATCCATAAATAAGGCAAATAAATATGAGCTAAGCACATCACTTCAAGTTAGAATTTCAGAAATTAATTTAAAAATTAATAGCTTTTCAGCAAGTATAGCAGGTCGTGAATTTGAAAAAAAGAATTATTCAGATGCAGCTACACTTTACAAAAAATCTTATGAATCAACTCAAGATACTATTCACCTGCTTAAAGCTGCTCGATCTCATTTACTAGCTAAAGAGTATGAGGATGCTTACAAATCCTATAATAATTTAATCAATATGGGATATACTAATGCCAAGACACAATATGTAGCTACTCATGTGGCCACTAATAAAAAAGTGGGATTTTCTTCGATAGAAAAGCGAAATAAAGCAATAGCAGATGGATTGTACAAAAACCCTGAAGTTATGACAAGTCAAAGCAAACTACCTGAAATATTACGAGGTATAACAGTGGCTTCTATATCTCTAGATAAAAAAAATGCAGCGGTGGCTATTATTGATAGAACTTTGGCTAAAATGCCAGAAAACAAGATGCTATTAAAACAGGTTTCCCAACTTTATTTGCAATTAGATGCCCATGATAAATATAATGCTGTTGTAGAGCAACTAATTATAGAAACTCCTAATGATCCAAACTTATATTATAATTCTGCTGTGACCAGTGCACAAAATAATGATCTGGATAGGGCTAAAAAACATTACAAAAAAGCTTTAGAAATAGACTCTAACTATATCAATGCCAAAATAAACCTATCCATTTTACTCTTAGAACAAGACAAAGTTATCAATGATGAAATGAATGAATTAGGAGCTTCTGAATCGGATGATGCACGTTATAAAGAATTGAAACTAAAACGTAACAATCTTTATGATGAATTGATTCCCTATTTAGAAAGTATTGTAAAGGCGCAACCTCAAAATAAGGATTTTGCTAAAAAATTGAGGAATATTTATAGCTTTAAAGGCGAAACTACAAAAGTTGCTTTATTAGAAGAAAATTAGTTCCTTAGAGTAATTGAACATTTCTGGACTGTTAATGGAACACTTTTTTATTTGACGACGTTGCCACTGAGCTTGCTTATTCTGAGCTTGCCGAAGTATCGAAATGTAGGAGGGAAGCGTAATTTGTGTAAAATTGAAATTAAAAATTATAATTTTGCTAAAACTTCCAGTTTTTTAAAAACGATAACCTTATACATAGCACTTATTGGGACTTTATTATTTTCAATTAACAAATAGGTTCTGGTTGCCTTTGAAACTCTATCCAAATTGGAAATATAGGATTTATGTGTGCGTTGGAAATTCTCAGATAATAATGTAGTAATATTAATAAGCGTTTCGGGGATAAGATACATTCTTGAATCTGTAAATATTTTTAAATAATTTCCAAAACTCTGAATATACAGAATGGATTTAAATGAAATATTAACGGGCATTCCATCATGTTTTATTTGAAGTTCTTCACTGCTACTATTTTTTTTAGGTTGTGTTATTATGGAGGCTGAAACTTTGTTGATTGCTTTCAAAAAGCGTTCAAATTTTACAGGTTTCAATAAATAATCTACAACACCATAGTTATAACTTTCTAATGCATACTCAGAATATGCTGTAGTTAAAATAACTTTAGGTGGATTGATCATAGAACGCAAAATTTCCATGCCATTAAGTTCTGGCATTTCTATATCTAGAAAGATGAGATCTACTTCATTTTGCTGAGTGAAATTGATAAATTCTAATGGATTCCCAGTACTTAATACTAATTCTAAGTTGTCAATTTTAGAACAATACTCTTCTATCACTTTACGCGCTAGTATTTCATCATCTACAATACCAATTTTAATCATTATCTGTTTTTTTTATGGATTGTTAAATCAATAGATAAATTTACAGAATATACTTTTTCCATATCCTCAATTTCTAATACGTGGGAATTCGGATATAATAGATTTAAACGTCTTCTTACATTTTCAAGTCCCATTCCTTCTCTTTTCGATGCAGAAACCATGGAAGGCTTTGAATTAACAACACAAAAATGAAGGGTAGTGCTTTTTATAGCAACAGAAATATCAATTGTACTCTGCTCATTGGTGCTTTGGGCACCATGTTTAACAGCATTTTCAACAAATGGGATAAGTAACATTGGAGAAATCCTTAAGTCCAACAAGTCTCCTCCAATTAAGAACTCAATAGTACAGCGATTACTCAATCTTTTTTCTTCCAATAATAAATAATTTTCTATAAATTCAATCTCTTCTTTTAATAAAACGGTATCTTTTTTAGAACTCTCTAATTGATACCTCATTAATTCTGAGAGCTGCATTACAAGATCAGGAGTTTCTGGCGATTGCTGTCTGGAAAGTGCATAAATACTATTTAATGAGTTAAATAAAAAATGAGGATTCACCTGTTCTTTTAAATAGGTAAGTTCTATCTCTTTTTGCAATTTTTCTTTCTCAACATTTTCTCTTTGGATGATCATATTTCTTCTTAAAAAAAAAGCAGCCATACCGGTTCCGGTCGTATACATAAAAAAGAAAAAGAATTTAGAAACACCAGACCAACTTAGCGAATTTCCTTTTAAAATTGCGGCAAGTAATATGCTTCCAATAAGCAGTATTCCATATAAAAAATACCTTTTCTTATCTAAGAAAAAAGGAATAAAAACAAAATGATTTATCCAAATGATACCCATCATAAATGCTGCATAACTAATACCCCATATATAAAAAGAATAACTAGTATCAAATTTATCTTTGATTATCCATCCACTTAATATTTCAAGTATGGCTACCAATAAAAAGGCTCCTAGGTTAAGGAGTATGGTATGCTTTAAAGAATTTTTAATCATAATCGCTTTTAGTAAATATCTTATAAAGATACTATCTATACCTACAAATTTCCATAATTTCTTTACAAAAGCTTTATATCAATGACGAAATGACTTTATCACTTAATAATTGTGTTTATCCTATTTAAATTATTAGACAGGGATTTTACTATATTTTTATCGAACATTTAAGTTAAGTAACGAATTTAAAAGCATAATAATTAACACGTTATTACCAAGAATCTAAATAATATAATCAATGAAAAACATAAGCCGACTAATTTATGTCACCCTTATATTACTAACAAACAGTAGCTTTGCCCAACAAAGTGATAGACTTGCTCCGGAGGTTACAGACGCCGAAGCCAAAATCTCGTTCTGGGATTTACCTTATCTAGAAAAAGCTTTTATTGATGCAGCGCCAAGGGATAGAAAAGACGGTATCCTCGTTGGTGAATTAGGTGTTGACGGAGGCAATAAAGATAGGATTGTTAATTTGGCTGAGGAGATCGCAGACAGTATACACGGTCTCTATAACAGCCTACTCATTTCCCATAAGGGCAAGCTCTTGTTTGAATCTTACTACCGGCGTGGTCGCGTCAATCTGCCTCACTTTCAAGCGTCAGCCACTAAAGTTTATACAAGCTTGGCTATAGGCCGTGCAATACAAATGGGCTATCTAAGCATGGAGGATCTTGATAAACCCTTAGTTGGCTTTCTAAAAGATCTGGATCCAACAAAATTTATCGATGGTGTAGAAAAAATCACGCTTCATAATGCAATGGCTATGAGCTCGGGGCTTCGCTTCAGCGAAGAACAGATGAAGGAATTCCGAGAAAACTCCGACCAGTTTAAAGGACTGGATCAAATTCAGGCTTATCTTGAACTTAGTGTTCCTATTAGCAAAAAGTCACAGAGCTATAAATACCAAGGCCCCGATCCGATAATGGTGATGCAAGTACTTGATGCTGTGCTGCCAGGTACCGCCAAAGATTTTATTAAGAATGAACTTTTCAATAAGATTGGAATCCATGATTATAGCTGGAGAGATGACCTCAGTGGTCTGCCAGCAGGGGATAGTGGTTCAAACTTAAGTTCACGCGATATGCTCAAAATAGGTACATTGGCCCTCCATAAAGGCAAATGGAATGGTGAACAGCTTATTTCAGCAGAATATATGGATAAGGCCACCAGTAGAATTACGAAGCCTAATGAAGATTGGCAGCCTGAAACCTTTTTCTATGGCTATTTTTTCTATCAATCGAATATAAAAGTCGGAGACTATAGCTATGATACCAATATTGTTTGGGGCGCTGGCGGACAACGTATTATAACCATTGAAGAGTTGGACTTAATGATTGTGATTACTGGTCATGATATGGAAGATACCATAATGACTCAAGTTTCAAAAATAATTATACCAGCCTTTGTTAAAGAGGAATTCCCAACTTTAGAAACCGCTTATTTTGGAGAAAAGCCACCGGGCTTAATTCCTGTAGAGTTTGCACCTGCCATTCTTTCTCCAGAAGGAAGTTTTGAAGGAGGCAAGCATTCACCAGATATGAAGAAGTATTATTTCACTAGGAAAAATGGAAAATATGAAAAACGTACATTTTTTGTTATTCGATATGAAAATGGGAATTGGGGAAACGAATCTGAAACCGAACTAAAATGGCCCAGATTCTCTAAGGGAAGTGATACTATATATCGTGGAAATAAATATAGAGAACGAACAGAAACTGGATGGTCGGAACTCAAAAGTCTTGGAGCCCCTTTTTCAGATATGCATATCATGGGGATATCCTTTTCAGACAAAGGAACTTCTTATTTTGATCAATATGAAAGTCCTGATACAATTGGAGCTATCAGTTATTCCCGCCTTATAGACGGCAAATATGAACCTCGTCAAAAAATGGCTAAGGAGATTAACACCGGAACATGGATTGCCCACCCACATATTGCACCGGATGAATCCTATTTGATATGGGATGTTGTAAGAGAAGACGGCTATGGTCAAGCTGATATCTATATCAGTTTTCGTGCGAAAGATGGTTCTTGGCTACCAGCAATGAACATGGGAGATAAGATCAACACAGAACATCAGGAAAGTGCCGCAGATGTGACATACGATGGAAAATATTTCTTCTTTACAAGGGGAGACTGGGAGATTAAAGAAGATGGAAGTACTAATTATGTAGGAAAAAGGTATTGGGTGGATGCTCAAGTTATTGAGAATCTCAGACCCAAGAGCAATGATAAAACCAAAACAACTTCATATGTCATTGCTTATTCCTCAAAAGAATCAGGCGATGGAGAAATTTACCTCACCGATGTGGAAGGCAAATCAAAGATTAAGATTACAGATCGTCCTGGAAATGATGGTTATGTAGCCTGGTCACCTGATGGAAAGCAAATCGCGTCTTACGGCTATTATGACGGAAGAAAAACATGGTCTATTCACACCATGAATATGGATGGGACCAATATGCAGCGATTAACTCATGCACAAAACAAATGGGATAATTCACCAGCATGGTCACCTGATGGAACAAAAATTGCTTTTTCAAGAGAATATAAAGATTCAGAAAAAAAATGGCAGCAAGAAGTTTGGATTATGAATTCAGATGGTAGCAAACAGACTCGAATAAAACCAATCAAAGGTGGTGGTCCTTATTTTACACCAGATGGTAGAATCGTCTTTCACTCGGAATTCAACGATAAAAAAAGCGAGATAAGTATAGCAGATGTTGATGGTAACAACATAATCCAGTTGACAGATAACGAAGATGAAGAGTGGCATCCTGAAGTTTCACCCGATGGCAAGCAAATCGCTTTTATGTCTGATAGAGATGGGAATTATGAAATTTATGTGATGAATATAGATGGCTCTAGTCAAAAACGATTAACAAATAGTGAAGTTAATGATTGGTATCCTTCCTGGTCTCCAGACGGTGCTAAACTCATTTTTTCCACAATCAGTGATGGAAAAAGGCAAGTCTCTGTCATGAACAAAGATGGTTCTTCCGTAGAGAAAATTATAGATCATGGGTCACAAGCTGCGTGGTTAAAAAACAACTAAATAAACAGTACAAAGAGTTGATAAATCAATCATGGTGTACCCACATTAACAAAAAAAAGCATGCAAAAGATTAAGCTATTCATCCTCACCCTCATCCTATCGTTTAACCCAGTCTTTGCTCAAGAAAATAGTATAAACGACTCTGATTTTCCAGCCATAAAAGATCGCTATCTTGGGCAAAAACCCCCAGGATTAATTCCCGAATTATTTGCTCCAGATATTATTCGAACAGAGCATAGGGAAGCAGAAGCTGCCTTTACACCCGATTTAAAGGAGTTCTATTTCCGAAGAAGAGGAGGGAAATATAAAAATAATACCTTGGTAGTTATCCAATACAAAAATAAGCAATGGACCGAGTCTCTTGTGCCACCCAGAGCAGGAGAACCATTTATTTCTCTTGACAATAAGATTCTGTATTTGGGAAATAAATATAGAGAACGAACCAACACTGGCTGGTCAACCGTAAAAAGTTTGGACGCTCCTTTTAAAGACATCCCTATCATGCGCCTTACGGTTTCCGCTAAAGGAACTTACTATTTTGATGAGGCAACCGAAATTGGTACTATTCGGTATTCCCGATTAATAGACGGTACCCGTGAAAAACCTTTAACAGTAAACATTGACATGGGGAATTGGAAAGCTCACCCCTTTATTGCTCCAGATGAATCCTATTTAATCTGGGATGATGAAAGTGAAGGTGGATACGGCGATAATGATTTGTATATTAGTTTTCGACAGAAAGATGGTACCTGGGGTGCCGCTATTAATTTAGGAGCTCAAATAAATACAGAATTCGCAGAAGCATATGGAAGTATCACACCCGATGGAAAGTTTTTTTTCTTTCATAGAGGTTTTGGTGGTAACCGGGGAGATATTTTTTGGGTGGATGCAAAAATTATTGAAACACTTAGGCCTAAGTAGGGCGGAGCTTTAAAAATTATTCCTGTGGACTAATTTAGCCCTTCGATTTACTCAGGATAAACTGCCGAGCCAGCTGGCGCTTTAGCAAACTTCTTTTCTTTAAAATATTAATTCTCAAAAATTTCTCCTGCAATATTAATGAAAGTTAATCACTGAATTATGTATTAATAGTATTTGATTTTTTATGAAAAAATAAAAAAGTAAAAAGCTTATTTTTGCAATCAAATTTTAGCATTGGATTCACTTACACAAATAGTTTTGGGAGCTGCGATTGGCGAAGCAGTATTGGGTAAAAAAGTTGGTAATAAGGCCTTGTTATATGGAGCTATTGCAGGTACGATTCCAGATTTAGATGTGGTTTTTGGAAATTTCACAGATACCATTACCGCCATAGAATGGCATCGAGGATTTAGTCACTCCTTATTATTTAGTATTCTTTTAGCTCCTATTCTTGGTTGGCTCGTTAATAAAATAGAACGGAAATATGCTTTGGGTTGGAAACCCTGGGCTAAGTTATTTTTTTTAGGACTTTTTACCCATCCGCTTTTAGATGCTTTTACTACCTGGGGAACCCAACTATTTTGGCCATTCTCAACACGACTGGCTTTTAACTCCATTTTTGTAATCGATCCTTTATATACGCTACCTTTTTTGATTTGTACCCTTATGGTACTTTTTTATAAACGAGATTCTAACAAGAGAAGTCAAATTAATAGGACAGGGCTCTACATTTCTACCTTTTATCTACTTTCTACCTTGGTGGTAAAACAAGTAGCTACCCAACAATTTGAAAAGGCATTACAATCCCAAGAAATTGATTATACCCAAGTCAGTACACGACCAGCACCATTTTCTACTATATTATGGAATGCTAACATAGACACACCCGATGCCTATCTAATTGCCGATTATTCTTTTTTTGATACACAGGCCATACAATTTAAAAAATATCCCAAAAAGCGGGATGCAGCAATAAAATTACTAGAATACCACAATGTACAACGCTTAATTGCCATCAGTGAAGGTTGGTATGTCTTGGAGCAAAAAAAAGGGGCTTGGTATTTTAACGACTTTCGGTTTGGAAGTATACCCAAAAAAGACGGCAGCGAAAGTTTTACTTTTTCCTATGAATTAGAACTACAAAACAGTGAAATCTACGCTACCGAAGTTCCAAAAACAGGAATGGATGCCAAATTTTTATTGCATAGAATATTGGAACGGATAAAAGGGAATTGAATTTTAAATAAATTCCCAGAGCAATTTGATTTTATAAAACCATCGATCGATTGGTAGCGATATTCACCATTTTACTAACACAATACAAAATGTACTATAACCTGCCTGCCGGTAGGCAGGTGTACTGTATTATGCCTGCCCTGAGTAAAGTCGAAGGGTAAATGAGCTTTACTCACGCGTTAATATTGGCTTAAGTATTCGTGAATCTCCTACGTCGATTTGGTTAAAAGCTCAAGTTATTAAACAGTTTCTTGAAAAAATTTATTCCCAAATGTTTCTTTTTCAATGTTAATGAAACCGCTTGCGGTTCACGAGCTCCTATATATTAAAATAGGAGAAGAGCGAGTAAACAATTTTTATGCGACAAGCCTGTGCTGAGCTTGTCGAAGTGTAGGAGGGAAGCGTAATGTGTGTGGAATGGAAATTAAAGACAAAACCTTAATTAAAAAATAAGTTGTCAAATTAAATCACTTTGATTAGCTCTCCTCTAGTTCTACGAACTTTAACCATATTGAAATTGTGGTCGTCTTGTGCGTGATAGCCCAAAGCCATAACTACCGTTGCAGTTAAGCCTTTTTCATTTAAACCTAGAAGCTTATCATATTCTTTGGGTTCGAAACCTTCAATTGGACAGGAATCTATGTTTAACTCACCACAAGCCGCTAACATATTTGCTAAGGCAATGTAGGTTTGTTTTGCTGTCCAATGTGGCATTTCTGCTTTGGATTTTTCTTTCAATTTTCCTTTCATAAATGCGCTATAACCATCAAGCTTATCAATTGGAATGTTTTGAATGGTAGCTTTTTTCTGAACATAATCATTGACCATTTCTTCTGTAAAATCTAAATAGCTGCAAAAGACATATAGATGAGAAGCGTCAACTATTTGTGATTGCCCCCAGGAAAGGGGTTGTAGTTGTTTTCTAATTTCAGGGTTTTCAATTTTCAGTAGGGTATATGGTTGAAAACCATAAGAGGAAGCTGATAACCTTGTAGCCTCTTCAATTAAAGCAATATCATCATCGCTAACTTTTTTGGTGGCATCAAATTTTTTAGTGGCATATCGCCTGTTTAAACTTTTTAATAATTGCATGTTTATCTGTTTTAAATTTTTATTTCTGTTGTCAATACAAAGTGATATAAAGTGTCACTTCGATTGGATTCTTTTAAAAATGCCCCTGGGAAAATGATGTTACTTTCAAATTCAAGAGTTATATGTTTGTTCATTTTATAGCCTATAATAGTACCTACTTGCTGCCCTATAAACCTTTCATTGTTTGTGTTCGGATATTGTAGCAGTAAAGCTGCATTATAAACACCATCGTTTACTGAATGTCTCCAAAACACATCAT